>Ga0316222_1000900_pt1 | contig 41031 bp, 38 predicted proteins | sample TBH18011metaG_FD_206008 | JGI IMG/M metagenome (GOLD analysis project Ga0316222, IMG submission 206008) | Freshwater microbial communities from Trout Bog Lake, Wisconsin, USA - TBH18011 | ecosystem: Environmental > Aquatic > Freshwater > Lake > Hypolimnion/Profundal zone | place: USA: Wisconsin... | reverse complement strand
TAATCAGGGTTTCTTTCCGACCGGATGAGCGTAAACGGCGATCTCAAGGCAATGGCCTGATAACAACGCCTACGCCGTTCGCGCCGATCGTCGATATCGGGAGGCTATTTGATGAACCCTAAGCCCGAAGACCTGGCGGAGTTTTTTCGAACCAGGAAGATCGGGTTCGGCCGGTGTCTCGAACCCACGATGCAATGCGATCAGCCAGCGATCCACGCACATTCGATCCAGAACCGTCAGACCATCGCGCTGCTGGAACAGGGCGATCACGTGCTTTCTTGGCAGCCGCGGTTTTCTTCGGCTGGACCGAACATCGCGCTCAGACGGATTGGGCGCAACTATGCGTCGACATTCGCGGGATTCTGCAATCAACACGACACCGAGCTCTTCCGACCGCTCGACACCAAACCGCTCGACGGCGCTGATCGAGAGCAGCTCTTCCTGTTGGCCTATCGAGGAATCACTTGCGAGTTGCACGCGATCATGACCGGGGTCGTGCAGTTGCAAAACCTCTATACGGCGAGGGTTGAGCGTGGGGCTGATTTCCCAGATTCTTCCAGCCCAGCCGGGCAGAAAGCCGTGGAGCAAATGCTCCTGGCGTGGGCCACATGGCGGTATCGTTACAGCTATTACGATGAGCCGCTACTGCGTCGATCTTTCGATGGCATTGAACACGACATCATCGATCTGAACGATCAGGCACCCTGCCTAGCGGCCTCGTCGTTCATCATGGTCAAGGATGCGCCGCTCACTGAGGAACTCATCGGGGTTGCGATCAACATCCTCCCAGTCAGTGAAACAAGAACCGTTGTTGCGTTCTCCTATGCAAAAAAGAACCAAGGGAGCGTCCGCGCCGCTTTGGACCGCATCCTGGGATCGACTGCGGACGTGCAGAAGTACGAGCTGTCGAAGCTTGTGTTGAGCCGGATTTCAAACGTCCTCATCTCGCCCAGCCACTTCGACCAGTGGGGTGCTGAAAGGGCGAAGAAGATCACGGACGCGTTCGTGCGGACCGTTGAGAGCCAACAGGACGTCGGTGAGGATGCCGATTTCATGTTGTTCTAGGGTACGCTAGAGTCGGCGTGTGTCCCGCCTTAAATGAAGAAGGGCGATCCTTTCAGACCGGGCGCTTCTCTCCCTCAAGCGGAAGCTCGCCGGGCGTGTACCGACGACCGATCTCTTGGGTGGGACGGAAGCTGCCATTCTCCACTGGAATCATCTCATAGGTGTGGAGATTATAGAACTGGATGGTGCAGACGATATTCCCGTTCATATTCTCGATGCGGACAGAGCCAACGTATCGGGCCAGCGCAAAGCCTTCTATTGAGAACCCGCACTGGCCTGCGGATCGATCGAGGCGGGCGCAAAGCGGTCATGGCCCCAGTTCGGTCTTGGGTCATGTGCGGTCATTGGGCGGTCGCGACCCGGCTCCGTGCCAATCTAATGATCTCCGCAAATCACGCGGCTGCGCTCTTTCGCGTAGTCCCAGGCCGAAAATTTGGCGCTCTCATCCGTCCCGCCGACCACCACGATAAAGGGATCGTCACCGTACATCACATAACCATCGTAAAGTTCTTGAGCTGAAATACCGGGGCAGTACCCTTCCTGAAGCCAATTTTCCACCAGCCGGCGGCACACCGCGAGAGCCTCCTCCCGCGTCACGTAAGTGCCCTTCTCCCACCGCGCGCCTTCGTCCATGTAATTGAAGTTGTCGTCGACCTCGACCTTGTAGCGGATGGTCGGTCCTTCGGCAGGTTGAGTTGGGCCGGTACAGTCACGAAAGAGCTGGCGGGCAACGGCGATGGCCTGGGTGACGATGATGGTGAGAATGTCCTTCAGCATGGGGTGAGGATAGGCTGTCCGGCGCTCCACAACAAGAAGGAGCGGTCGCGACGCGGGAGACCGATCAGAAATCAGCCGTATTTATGTGTGGCCAGCAGAGCCATTGACGTGTAATGGCATTGGGAGCCATCGACATAATATCCGCTTCTTACCCATTTATAGGTAATGCCTGTCTCTGATTTGACCCTATTCCAATTTGCGGTACAACGAGTTCTGGCTCGAAGCTCTTGGGTCAACCTCGGTCCTTCGAGGCTATCGGCGTCAAGGCGACGGGCAGCGGTGCTGCTGGACGGCGGGTTTGTGCCCAAGATTTGGCCGTCCGGATTGATGTCCACCTCAGAACGAAACCGCACTCAACGTATGGGCAACACGGTCGGCATTCCACGTTTCCGGCCCGGAGAACGGATCACCGCTGGCAGACGAAGCACCGCCACCATCAATCTCAACGCCCGCCTCCCGTGACGATCTGGGCGGTCTGGTCGCGGCCGTAGTAGCGGCGAGCCCAATAAGTCAGGGTGTCCTTGAGGTAGTGGTCGAGTTCGTCGAGCGTCACCCTGCCGTCCTTGTCGGCATCGGCCTCGCCGGCCATGCCCTTGAGGAAGTACTTGGTGAACAGCCCCGAGGCCTCATCCTGCTCCCAACTGGCCATCTGGTTGGCCGCCCCGGCGGTGATCACCGTCAGGTTGGCCGGCACCGGCGGCGCCTTGACCTCGAAGAACACCGGCGAGGCCTTGCCCAACACCGAGCCGGCGGGAGAGACGCCAGAGAAGCAGGCCTCCAGCACCACAGTGACATGTTCGGCCGGCAGCCGGCCGAGGTTGTCGTACAGCGTCTTCAGCGGGTAGCCGCTAAGCTCGATACGGGCGGCGTCGGCGTCCACCGGAATCAGGTAGGGGCTTCCCCCCTGGGTGGCAGGGGCACCGTGGCCAGAATAGTAGACAAACACCCGGCTCTTTCCCGGCCTGATCCAGTCGTATAGCTGGCCACGATAGTCCTTGTCGCTGCCGAACACCCGGATCATCTGGGCGCCGGTGGCGTCCCTGAGGAAGATGACGTTGCCCTCCCGGATGCCAAGCGTCTGGGTGGCGTAGAGTCGCATCCCCTCGGCATCGGCATAGGCCGGCTTGGCGTCGGGGATGTCCTTGCCCTGCCTGGAGTAGTCGGCGTTGCCGACGATCACCGCCACGTCGTCGGACCGCTCGGGGCCGCGCGGGAAGTGGGCGACCACCGGCTGGGCCGGGAAGCGCGGTGGAGGCGGCTGGGCGGCGGGCAGTGCGGCCATGGGTGGTGCGGCGGTAGCCCGGGCGGTGGCGATGGACGTTGCCGCCGGCGGTGCGCCGCGGTGCTGGGTCCCAAGGCTGGCGATGTCCGCCGAGATTCCGTCGACCCGGTTCATAAAATCCGCCAGCGCCGCCACCCAAGCGGGGCGGAAGGCGAAGCTGGTGGCTGGGTAGGGAAGCTCGTGCCGACCGTTGCCGACAGCCTTGCTGATCACCGTGCCGTCCAGGCCTTGGAAGGTGCCGGTCACGGTGACGGAGGTTGTGTCGAACGACACCGCCCCAAGTTTGACTTGGATGTCGATCACCACGACGACATCGTCGCCGCGCGCAGCCGCCTCGGCCGCCGTTGCCGCCTTGCGGGCCGCTTTGAAGCGCGAGCCCAAGGCCCGGCCAAGGTCGGCGGGTATCTGCTGCGGGTCGACGTCGGCCTCTCCCCCCGGCCCCGCCAGGGCACCGAGGGATGTGTACATGTCGTGCTTGCCGGTCAGCACCCCCGTGGCGAAGTGCAACGAGTCGCCATCGACGATTCCCAGGGTCAACGCCGACAACGAACCTGCGGTAGCAGCGGGGGTGAACGCGACACGGGCGTCTTCGGGGGCCTCTCTGGGGGCGGCGCAGGCGGCGAGCAACAGTGCCGCCAGCATCAGGAGCCGGGGCCACGCGGTCATGGCTTACCTCCCGTGACGATCGGGGCGCTGTCGTAGCGGCGGCGAGCCCTGAGCCAGTTCATATCTCCCCCCCCCGGTAACCCGGGTCCCCGGATCGTGGACGGAACAACGGCCAAGGCAGGGGCCAGCCGCCCCTTTCGGATGGACCCAAGTACAAATTTTCCGGCTCAGTATAGCTCATTTGCCGACTTTTCTGAAGCAAGGCCTCCGATCGCAGGACTGCGCCAGCCAGTCATTGCCACCAACGATGTGAGCCGCTGCGTCCCCTTCAGGACAGGGTTCAGCGCACTTCGCTCTGCCCCGGGCTAGACTTTGCCCTTAAGCTGTTGGTCCATCCCCTTGATATGGCCGACAATCCACTCCGACAGTGTCTGGAGCAGGTCCTCGGGGGTAACGACGGTGCGTCGGCTCCACAACTCCTTGACCTTGGAGCTAAGAGCCTCGTGCGCTCGGCGGTGTTCGGCAAGGCCCTCATAGAGGTTAGCCTTAAGCAGGCTCTCCTCGGCGCGAAAGTGGGTTCTGGTGTAGTTGACCAACTGACTGATGTGACGCTCGATCTCATCTGGTGCCGAACGCCCGAGCATGGCATGGGTCGCGTTGGCCAGCCGGAACAATTCCTTATGCTGGGCGTCGATGACCTGATGGCCGATCCCATAGTCCTTCGACCAGGGGAATGGTTCCATTGCGGCCCCTCCGTTACCCGTCACGCTCAACGCGCTTTCGAGAGGATATGCCTCAGCGTGGGCGAAGGCAGCGGCGAAGGCAGCGCTATCCCCAGGCTCGGGATGTGGTAGCGCTTGGCGTGCGGGCGTCAAGCGCTGCCTCGGGTCATGTGCGGTCGATTGGGCGGTCTAAATCCGGCTTCGCACCATGCGGGTAATGGCCTCGCGAATGCGGGGCACCGCCCGATGCTTGTAGGGGAACTCGGCCTCGGCATCGTCCAGATGCACCAGCATGCTGGCATTGGCCTCGAAAAACAGCACCCGGCCATCGGGCAGCAGGCTGCAATCCATGCCGCCGTAATCCAGGTCGAGGCGGCGCGCCACCTGATCCACCGCGGCGGCGGCGGGGCCGAACACCTGGCGCCAGTCGGTCAGGAAGGCCTCTTCCTCCTGCCGCTTCCAGTGCACCCGTCCCATCTCCGCCCGCCAATAGTGGACCAGCCAATGGTCGGCGATGGCCAGATGGAAGGGGAACGGCTGCCGATCGATGAAAATGAAGCGGTATTTTCGATAGCCCTCCCGGGCGCCCTTGAAGTCGTGGAACGCGGTCAGCAGAAAGCGGTCGGCGGGCACCGTGGCCAGATATCCGGTCAGGTCCGCCGGGGAATCGACCAGGGCCAGATCCTTGCCGCCATGGGCGCCGCCGGGGCGGACCAGCACCGGGCCGGCGAACCGCGCCAGCGCCGCCGCCGCCTGCCGGTCATGGCTCATCTCGGCGCGGGTCAGCAGATGGATCTCGGGCACCAGCAGGCCGGGAATGTCGCCGAACAGCCCGGGCGCCTGGTCGCGGCCGGTCCGGGCCACGCCCTGGGGGGGATTGAGCACCGGCTTGCCCAGGCGCGCCGCCAGCGCCTGCACCGGCCCGGTCTGGCCGCCATCCCGCTCGACCTCGCCCAGCAGGTTGAAGACCAGATCGACCGCGGCCAGTTCGTCATAGGCCACCCGGCCCAGCGGTGCGTCCGGCTGATCAGGCGACACCAGAATCAGGGTCAGGGTGGCGAACAATGCCGGGTCGAACAGATAGCGGGTCGGCACATGGCCGGCCCCGGCGCCGCCCAACAACAGGATGGTGGCCAGGGCGCCGTCGGCGCGGCCCTTCCGCACCAATCCCTGGGCGCGGGCCAGATGATTGCGCAGGGCCAGCGCCTCGTCGTCGCGCCGCAGGCGGTCGAGGATCGAGGCGAGGTGGTCCATGGCGTCGCCATGCTCCGCATCCATCCCCAGGATGACGCGGCAGGCTTGCTCGGCGGCCTCCAGTTCGCCGCCCTCGCCGGCCGCCTTGGAGAAATGGAGCAGGAGGGCAATGCGCTCGGGCACCGCGTCGGCCGGGGTCCGGGCCAGGGCCATCAGATGGGCCTGGGCCGCCTCCATGAAACGGCCGCTGTCGTAGAGCACCATGCCCCGGTTGTCATGGGCCACGGCATAATCGGGATCGATCTCCAGGCAGCGGTCCAAGGCGGCCAGGGCCTCGTCGCGCTGTCCCAGGCGATGGAGCGACACCGCCAAGTCGTTGAAGATGGGTGCCAGGCCGGGCTGGCCGTCGGCGGCCCGGCGGAACAAGGCCGCCGCCTCGCGGTCCTCGCCCCGGCCCTGCCGCAGCCGTCCCAGCTGGTGCAGGGTCGTGGAATTGTCGGGGTCCACCTCTAGACGGCGCAGCAGTAGCGCTTCGGCTTCGCTGTCGCCGGGACGGTTCATCACGATCATGGCCAGCATCAGCAAGGCATGGGGCTGGCGGGGATCGGCGGCCAGCACCCGGCGATACAGCGCCTCGGCCTCGGTCAGGCGCCCATCCCGATGATGGGTCAGGGCGGCCCGCAACAGGGCGTCCGGGGCTTCGCCAGGGTCGGTCATGGGGAATTCTCCCGGACGAAGGCAACGAAGCGCGGCGCCCAGGGATTGGCGCCGACGCTGCGCAGATGGGCGTAGCAGGCCAGGGTATTGTGGATCAGCAGCCCGTCCTGCTTCTCGGCGATACCGGCGCCGCGCACCACCTGATAGGCGAAGCGGGGCGCACCTTCGATGTTCTCCAGGCGGGAATGGTGGAATTCATGGGCCGGCATGATGCCGGGGGCGTCGTCCAGCCGGGGCCAGGGGAAATCGGCGGTCTCGCGCAGCCGCACATAGCCGCGCCCCTGGGGCGCCTTGTGCATCACCGCGTCGCCGGGAATCAGCCCCACCATCCGGCGGCGCTCGCCGCCCCAGACGATGGCGCGCGACAGATACATCAGCCCGCCGCATTCGGCATAGATCGGCATGCCGGCCTCGCCCCTGGCCTTGATTTCGGCCCGCAACGAGGCATTGGCCTCCAGCGCGTCCATATGGGCCTCGGGGAAGCCGCCGCCGATGAACAAGCCGTCGAGACCGGGCGGCAGATGCGGATCGGCCAGGGTGTCGAAGGGCACCGGTTCGGCCCCGGCCAACCGGAGCGCGTCCAGGTCGTCGGGATAATAGAAGCCGAAGGCGGCATCCCGGGCGACGCCGATCCGCAGCGACGGCGCCGGAAAGGCGGGGGGTGCGGTCGGAAACACCTCGGTCGGCGGCGCCTCCCGCGCCAGGGCCAGCAGGGCGTCGAGATCGACCTGGGCCGCCACCGCGCCGGCCAGACGGGCGATGGCCTCGGCGGCGGCCTCGGCCTCGTTGGCGGGCACCAGCCCCAGATGGCGCTCCAGGATTTCCATGGCGGGACCGCGATGGACTGCCCCCAGCACCGGGATGCCGGTGTAATGGGCCACCACCTCGCGCAGCTTCTTTTCGTGGCGAGGGCCGCTGACCTTGTTGAGGATCACCCCGGCGATGCGTAAGGCAGGATCGAAGGCCTGATAGCCCAGCAGCAGCGGCGCCACCCCCCGGGTCATGCCGGCGCAATCGACCACCAGCACCACCGGCGCCTCCAGCCAGTTGGCCAGCATGGCCGACGAGTTGGCGCCTTCCAGATCGACGCCGTCATACAGCCCCTTGTTGCCCTCGATCAGGCTGAGATCGGCGCCGCGCGAATAATGCTCGAAGGTCTCGCGGATCAGCCGGGGCGGCTGGGTGTGGAAGTCGAGATTGCGGCAGGCCCGCCCGGTGGCGGCGGACAGCCACAGCGGATCGATATAGTCCGGTCCCTTCTTGAACGGCTGCACCACCAGGCCGCGCCCGGTCAGGGCGGCGGCAAGCCCCACCGTCACCGTGGTCTTGCCCGAGGATTTATGAGCCGCCGAGATCAGCAGGCGGGGCGCGGACCTAGGGCGTGTCATCAGTTACGCCGCCCCCGGAACCCTGCCGCGGACCCGGTCGCGCCACATGGCCAGCGCCATGCCCTCGGCCTCGCCGATGGTGGCGGCGCGGCCCATGGCCTTGAGGGCGATGGCGGCGGTGCCGCTGATGACGGCGGCGGCGGTTTCGTCGGCCTGCGCCCCGCTCCACAGGGCCTGGAGACGGCCGAGATCGAGGCTTTCCTCGTGCGGCCGGGTGCCTTCGATCAGCGCCGGCCAGTCCTCGGCCAGCGGTTCGCCATCCACCAGCGACAGCACCTCGCAGGCCTTTTCCGGCCGCCGCTCGACCTCGCCGCCCTCGCCCTTGAACACCGCCATGCGGCGTTCGCCCAGCAGGCGGGCCGCCTGCTGATGCACCACGGCATAGGGCGGGTGGGAGACGCTGTTGACGGCGCAGGCGGCGTGGAACGGATTGATCAACCGCGCCACGGTATGGATGGGCGAGCGCAACCCCAGCAGGTGGCGCAGTTCCATGATCCCATGCAGGGGCGGCGACAGATGGTCCAGCGTCATATAGGCGAAATTGGCCTGACCCAGCCGCCGGGCGGCGTCGGCGGCCGAGGTCGAGACCGGAATCCCCAGGGCCGCCAGCGCCTGCGACGTCCAGACCCGGCCGGCGGTGTGGTGTTCGGAGCCGTGCATGAACACGGTGATGCCGTGGCCGGCCAGCAGCAGCGCCGCCAGCAGGTAATAGGGCAGTTGGCGGGTCTTGCCGGCATAGGACGACCAGTCCAGGTCCACCGGCGGCGCCCCGGCGGGAGGCGCCAGGGTCTCGCGGATGGCGGCGGCCAGTCCGGCGGCCTCTTCCGGGGTTTCGGTCTTGACCCGCAGCAGACAGAGAAAGGCGCCCAGTTGAACCGGTTCGACCGCGCCCGCCATCACCATGCGAAAGCCGTCACGGGCTTCCTCGAAGGTCAGCGGCCGCGACAGGCGCGGCCCCTTGCCGAGAATGCGGACATAGGCAGCGAAGGGATGTTCCTGGGTCACGGGCGCCTCGGTCTTGAGCCTGACGAAGCCGCCATGATAGTGCAGATTATCCGAGGTTGGAAAAGATGCTTTAAAAGAAATGGCCCCCTTCCATTGCCGGAAGGGGGCCGATCCTTCAATCCCCGCCGAAGATCACTTCTCGAAGTAGATCTCGACCCGGCGGTTCTTGGCCTCCTTGACGTTGGCCGGGGTCGGTACCGCCAGCTTGGTCATGCCGAACGACTTCTGGTCGACCGAGGCGGTCACGCCCAGCTTGGCGAGAGCAGCGGCGACGGCGCTGGCGCGCTTGGCCGACAGCTTGTCGTTATAGGCGCCCTTGCCGACGGTGTCGGTGTGACCCGCCACATAGATGCTGGTCGGCTTGATCTCGGCCTGGGCCACGGCCACGTCCGTCAGGGTCTTGTGGGCGGACTTGGTGATGGTCGCCTTGTTGAAGTCGAAATAGACGATGAAGGTCTTGACGATCTTCGGGGTGACCGGCATGGCGGCGGCCATGGGCCTGACCTGCAATTCCGGCTCGGTCCGCAGGAACACGGCGCGGCAATCGGAATTGCTGTCGCCCTCGGCCTCTTCCTCGAGCCAGCAGTCGAAGTTCACCTGGGCCTTGGCGGAGGCGGCGGGCACGCGCTCACGCGAGCCATTGCCGAAATAGCCGGTCAGGCGGGCGCGGGCATCGGCCAGTTCCTTGGTGCGGGTATCGGGCACCGACCAGTTCTCGTCCAACTGCTCGGGGGCGACCACTTCGCCGGCGGCGGCGCGCAGGCCCTTGCGGGCGAAGATGGCGGCGTGATCCCACTCATACTCGACCTGGGCCTCCTGCCTGGCCGCGCCCTGGTATTCGGAGAACAGGGCCTTGGTGAAGGCGGTGCCGCCGGTGGGGGCGGAAGCCGCCATGATGGTATTGACATCATCCACTTCCCACGGGGTGGCGCACCCCGCCAGAAGCGCTGCCACACCGATGGCGGCGGCGATTTGGGTCAGTCTCATCAGATTTATCTCCTCGGACATGCGGGTGATGAAATTAGGAATAAAAAGGGTCCGTGCCCCACGGACGACGAAAGAGACGTCGCCGATGGCGGGCGTCCCTGGTTCTTAAGCAATCCTTAATAACCTATCCCAGAACCGCCACCGGGTCCAGCCACAGGATGGAATCATTCGGAAACGCGGGGTGACGTTCTGGAAGATAAGCGTTTCGCCATAGGGTTTTGACCCTATCCGCGCCAATGCATTCTTGTGGTGCCGGACCCGATCGTGAAAACCGCCGCTCCCGGGGGGATGATTGCAAACGATCTGCCACTTCTGGTATAGGTGGTGCGGGGGTTGGGAGCCGCCGGGGGGAATGGTCATGAAACGCCGATATCGGGCCTTGCGCCATGAACGAGCTTGACCTCAGCGGGCTTGCCGGCGTCCTTGAGGACAGCCCGATCGGGGTGTCCATCTCGCGCCGCCGCGATGGTGTGATCGTCTTCGCCAATCACACCTTCACCGAATTGATCGGGGTCCCGCGCCAGCAATTGCTGGGAACGACCGCGCGCAGCCATTATGTGGATAATCAGCAGCGCAGCGCGGTGATCAAGCATCTGGTGCGCAACGGCAGCGTCGATCATGCCGAGGTCCAATTCCGCCGCTCCGACGGCACGCCGTTCTGGAGCCTTCTCACCATCCGGGAATCGGTCTATGCCGGCGAGCCGGTCAACCTCGCCTGGGTCTACGACATCACCGAGCGCAAGACGGCCGAGGAGCGGCTGCAACTGGCGGCCAAGGTGGTGGAGACCGCCAACGAAGGCATCATGATCACCAGCGCCGACGCCACCATCGAAGCGATCAACACCGCCTTCACCCGCATCACCGGCTTCGGCCCGGACGAGGTCATCGGCCGCCGGCCGGGCTTTCTCAAGTCCGGCCGCCACGATGCCGACTTCTACCGCGACATGTGGCGCAGCATCACCGAGACCGGCCAATGGCAGGGCGAGGTGTGGAACCGGCGCAAATCGGGGGAAGTGTTCATCGAGTGGCTGTCCATCGCCTCGGTGCGCGACGCCACCGGCCATGTGTCCCACATGCTGGGGGTGTTCTCCGACATCACCGCCCGCAAGGAGGACGAGGAACAGGTCTGGCGTCAGGCCAATTTCGATGTCCTGACCGGCCTGCCCAACCGCTCGCTGTTTCTCGACCGCCTCAGTCAGGCGGTCAAGGCGGCGCGGCGCGACCGGACCCGCTTCGCCCTGCTGTTCATCGATCTCGACGGGTTCAAGGCGGTCAACGACTCGTTCGGCCACGCCGTCGGCGATCTGCTGTTGCAGGAAGCGGCGGCGCGGCTGCTGCTGGCGGTGCGGACCTCGGACACGGTGGCGCGGCTGTCGGGCGATGAGTTCATCGTCATCCTGCACGACATCGAGGGCCGCGACGAGGTCGGCACGGTCGCCTCCAAGATGGTCACCCGGCTGGCGGAAAGCTTTGAACTCGACGGCCATCTGGTCAGCGTCAAGGCCAGCATCGGCATCGCCATCTTCCCCGACGACGCCGACGACGCGGCCGAGCTGGTCCGTTTGGCCGACCGGGCCATGTATGTGGTCAAGGGAACGGGCAAGAACAATTTCGGCTTCCATCAACTGCCGGAACGGCTGGTCTATCCCCTCGACGTATGATAGCTGTCGGGGCATGATAGCTGTTGGGGGTCGCTCCTGCCCCGGATTTTGCCATGTTCACCATGACGCCGCTCGAGATCGAGGCCCTGAGCCTGTCTCTGCTGGTTTCCGGCTGGGCGGTGGCCGGTTCGCTGCCGCTGGGGCTGGCCTGCGCCTGGCTGCTGGCCCGGCGTGATTTTCCCGGCAAGGCCCTGGTGGACGGGGTGATCCACCTGCCGCTGGTGCTGCCGCCGGTGGTGGTGGGCTATGCCCTGCTGGTGCTGCTGGGGCGGCGGGGGGTGGTCGGCGCCTGGCTGTTCGACTGGTTCGGCATCACCATCGCCTTCACCTGGAAGGGGGCGGCCATCGCCTCGGCGGTGATCGCCTTTCCGCTGATGGTCCGCGCCATCCGGCTGTCGCTGGAAAGCGTCGATCGCGGCCTGGAGCAGGCGGCGCGCACCCTGGGTTGCGGCCCGGTGCGAACCTTCTTCTCGGTGACCCTGCCGCTGATGCTGCCCGGAGTTCTGACCGGGGTGATCCTGGCCTTCGCCCGCTCGCTGTCCGAATTCGGCGCCACCATCACCTTCGTCTCCAATATCCCGGGCGAGACCCGCACCCTGCCCATCGCCCTCTACGCCCTGACCCAAAGTCCGGGCGGCGACGCCGCGGCGTTGCGGCTGTGCATCATCTCGGTGGGGGTGGCCTTCACCGCCCTGCTGGCCTCGGACCTGCTGGCACGCCGGGTCCAGGCCCGGCTGAAGGCATGAGACCATGCTGAATCTGTCGGTCCGCCGCCGCCAGGGCGACTTTCTCCTGGATGTCGACCTCGCCGCCGGATCGGGCGTCACCGCCCTCTATGGACGTTCGGGATCGGGCAAGACCTCGGTGATCAACATGGTGGCCGGCCTGTCGCGTCCCGATTCGGGGCGGATCGAGGTGGACGGCAAGGTGCTGTTCGCCTCCGATTCCGGCATCGATCTGGCGCCCGAGCGGCGGCGGCTGGGCTATGTCTTTCAGGAACACCGGCTGTTTCCCCATCTGTCGGTGCGCGGCAATCTGGTGTTCGGCCGCAACCGCCTGCCCGCCGGCCTGCGGGCGGTGGATTTCGACCAGGTGGTGGCGGTGCTGGGCATCGGTTCCCTGCTGGACCGCCACCCCGCCAATCTGTCGGGCGGCGAGAAGCAGCGGGTGGCCATCGGCCGCGCCCTGCTGGCCAGCCCGCGCATCCTGCTGATGGACGAGCCGCTGGCGGCGCTGGATTCGGCGCGCAAGGCGGAATTGCTGCCCTTCATCGCCACATTGGCGCGCGAATTCGCCATTCCCATCCTCTATGTCAGCCACGCCATGGACGAGGTGCTGCGGCTGGCCGACACCCTGGTGCTGATGAATGACGGGCGGGTGGCGGCGGCGGGGCCGCTGGAGCAGCTCATGGCCGATCCGGCGCTACGGCCGCTCACCGGACGCTACGAAGCCGGCGCCGTGGTGACCGCCATCGTCGCCAACCATGATGCCGCCTATGGCGTCAGCCGCCTGTCCTTCGACGGCGGAACCCTGCTGGTCGGCAAGGCCGACCTGCCGGTGGGGGCCAAGGTGCGGGTGCGCATCCATGCCCGCGATATCGCCATCGCCATCGAACCGCCCGAACGGGTCAGCATCCGCAATGTTCTGCCGGTGGTGGTGACCGCGGTGACTCCGGCCGATCCCTTCCTGGTGGACGTGGTGCTGTCTTGCGGCGGCACCACGCTCTGGGGCCAGATCACCGCCCTGGCCCAGGCGCAGCTGGGGCTGGTGCCGGGCATGCGGGTCCACGCCCTGATCAAGGCGCTGACCATCGCGCGCGGCGACGTGACCGGGCGCGGACCGGATTAGGCCGTCACCCGGTTGCGGCCCTGGGCCTTGGCGCGATAGAGGGCGCCGTCGGCACGGGCCAGCATCTTATCCACGGCGGTTTCGGCGGCGGCGCGTTCGGCCACCCCCAGGCTGGCGGTCAGGGTCAGCGGCGGCTGGTCGGCTCCCAGCGGAAGGGTGATGGCGGCGATGGCCTGGCGCAGGCGTTCGGCCACCTCCAGGGCGCCGGCCAGACCGGTCTCGGGCAGCAGCGCCGCGAATTCCTCGCCGCCGAGACGGCCCAGGATGTCCACCTCCCGCAGATTGGCCCGCAGCGCCTCGGCGGCGGCCCGCAGCGCCCGATCGCCCATGGCGTGGCCGTGCTGGTCATTGACCTGCTTGAAGAAGTCGAGATCCATCATCACCACCGAGACCGCATTGCCATAGCGGGCCGAGCGCTCGACCTCCTGCTCGGCGGCGGCGAAGAAGGCGCGGCGGTTGCGGGTTCCGGTCAGGTCGTCGGTGGTGGCCGATTGGAGCAACTGGCGCTCCATGCGCTTGCGCTCGGTGATGTCGGTGATCAGGCCGATGGTTCCCGACGGACCGCCGGCTTCCCCGGTCAGCAACCCCTTGCTGATCATCACCGTCCGCTGGTCGCCGTCGATGTCCAGGGTGGCCTCCAGCGCCAGCCGGTTCAAGCCGTCGGCCAGCACCGCCCGGTCGGTGACCCGATCCAGCTCCTCCAGCGCCACCGGCATGGTCAATCCTCCCGCCGGCAGATCGAACAGGTCCCGGAAGGCGCGATTATGGATCTGCAGACCGCCATCGGTATCCTTGGTCCAGACCGGATGGGGCAACATGTCCACCAGATTCTCGGCGAAGCGCCGGGCCCGGTCCAATTCGCCGGTCCGCTCCTCCACCCGCTGCTCCAGGGTGGCGTTGAGGGTCTCGATGGTGGTGAGGTTGGTCCACGACCGCAGGCCGCCGACCAGGGCGGTGAACAGCTTCTGGGCGGTCAGATCGGTCTTGCCACGATAATCGTTGATGTCATAGGCCTGCATGACCTCGCGTTCGGGCGCCTCGCCCGGCTGACCGGTGCGCAGCACGATGGCCAGGCGATTATTGCCCAGGTCGCGGCGGATATGCTCGACCAGGATCAGGCCGGCATCGGCGGTTTCCATCACCACGTCCAGCAGGGCCACCGGGATATCGGGGCGTTCGGCCAGGATGCGGCGGGCCTCGGCGGCGCTATAGGCGCTGACCACCTCGAACGGGCGGCCCTGGTAGGACAGATCGCGCAGCAGCACCCGGGTCATGGCGTGCATGTCGGGGTCGTCGTCCACCACCAGGACCGGCCAGGGCGCATCGGCCGGCGCGGAAGCAGGTGCCGACCGAACGGGGCGCAACGCCATCCTGACCTTGTCGGTTCGGCGGGGAGATCGTCCGGGCATGACTCAACAGCCCCTTTCCTGGGTGCGAAACTCCCCATCCCCGACACCAGATTGCCATGGTGGAAGGGGGCAGTTCCACCGCCCAATTGCCGCGTCTGGTAACAAAAGATTACGCTTAGAGCATGATGCGATCAGGTCGCATCATGCTCTAGCCATTTTGGATGTCCCTCGCCGGGCGCAAACCTCCGGTTTGCTTGGCCTCGGCCTCAACGGCCTCTGTCGCGGGATGAGTCGACTTGAAATCATCCCGCTCTAGCTGCGGGGAGCGGGGGCGGGAGTGGTGGACTGGGGAAGGGTGACCACGAAGACGGTGCCGCCCGCGGGGGGAGATTCGACGGCGACACTGCCTTCCAACGGACCGGTGACCAGATTATAGACGATGTGCAGCCCCAGGCCGGAACCGCCGGTGCCGCGCCGGGTGGTGAAGAACGGGTCGAAGACGCGCCCCCGGTTTTCCTCGGGGATGCCCTTGCCGGTATCGGAATAGACCAGGCGAACCTGGCCGGGCGCGGGCTGATCGACCTGGATGCGGATGGCGCCGCTCTGCTCGGGTTCGAAACCATGCACCAGCGAGTTCATCACGAAATTGCTGAGGACCTGCGACAGCGCCCCGGGATAGCTGGTCATGGTGATGCCGTCGGGACAGTCGATGGACACCGCGTGCCCGGCCTGACGCAGATGGGGCCCCAGGCTGGCCAGGGTCTCGCGGATATAGGCCGCCAATTCGAAGGAACGGCGTTCCGAGGTGGTGCGGTCCACCGCCACCTGCTTGAAGCTGCGGATCAGTTGGGCGGCGCGTTCGCAATTGGCCAGGATCAGGCTGGTGGTGTCCAGCGCCGTGGCCATGAAGCGCTCGAAATCCTCGACCCCGATATCGTCGGCCTCGAACAGCTTGCGCATGGCCGAGGTGACATCGGCCAGATGGGAGGCGCAGGACAGGGCGATGCCGACCGGGGTATTGATCTCGTGGGCGACGCCCCCGACCAGGGCGCCCAGCGAAGCCAGCTTTTCCGCCTGAACCAGGGATTCCTGCGCCGCCTGGAGGCTCTCCAGCGCATCTTCCGCTTCGGCCTTGCGCTTGCCCAGCTCCTGGTTGACCGTGGCCAATTGGGCCTGCAGCCGGTCGCTGACCCGAACCAGCCGGCGCTGCTCGCGCACGCTGCGGCCATAGGCCTCGATCAAGGCGTCGAGGCCGTCCTTGACGTTCTGCGGCGCGCCGTCCATGCCGCGCCGCAACGCACCGGCCTGTTCGAGGGTCTTTTCCTCCGCGTCGAACAGGTTGAAATCGGACATGGGGACGAGACTCAGGCCGCGGTTTCGATGGCGACCAGATTGAAGGAGACGTGTTCCAGGTCTTCGCTGAAATCCTCGCCGAACTCCTTCATGGTGTCGTCATCGGGCGCGAAGAACCAGGAGACCTTGATCCGAGCGCCGGCGGCGGCGGCATGATCGAGCCGCTGGAACATGTTCATCAACGCCTTGGCGCTGGAACTGTTGAAATAGCTCAGGTCGAAATCCACCCGGATCTCGCGGTTTCCCACCGTCGCCAGGAATTGGTCGAGAGCGCCGAAGATCGGACCGAACACGACGGAAGCGTCCTCGGGATAGGATTCCCCCCGCAGGCTGAGAATGCCGTGCTTGAAGTCGAAGTCCACCTCGGGCGAGCGCTCGGTGGCGGCTATTTTGAGAGTCTCCATAACCACCTCAGATGGATACCTTCATGCAAAAGAAAAACGTTTCGTCGTTGATCCGGTCGAAATCGAACTGGATGGGTTCGCTGGCCCGCCGGGCGATCTCGATCAGGCCGATGGTGGCGCCGCGGCTCCGCTCATCGGGGGCCTCGCGCAGCTGTTCCTTGTAATAGGCCTTGATCTCGTCCTTATCCATTCTCTGAAGGCGTTCCAGCCTTTCGCGCAGCCTGGGCTCGTCATCGGCCAGCACCACATTGGCGCAAACGATGAAGAAGCGGCCGTTCTCGCTGCCGATGGTGACCATGCCCGACGACAGCTCGATGGTCTTGCCGGCCTCCAGCGAGGGCTTCTCGCCCGACACCTTGTCCGCCGAATAGCGGATGATGTTCTGGGCCTGCTCGACGAACACCGAGAACACCTTCTTGACGGTGCTGACATTGGTGTCTTCCAGCGCCATTTTCTGGCGCAGCGCATCGCCGAGCGAATACAGGATCCCTTCCGACATATATCCCGAGAACGAGAAGATGATGCCGCGCTGATCCAGATCGCGCTTGAAGGACCGGTAATATTTCGCAAGCATCAGCGGCACCTAGGGCGTGTCGTCAGTTAGCACATGGCCGCGACGCGAGGAATTTGCGTGTCTGGGCAGGCGTGAGGAGCGACATGGACTGGATGTCCATGAGCGACGAACAACGAACCCAGGCGCACAAAGGCCCGCGTCCCTCCGGGTTGCGCCGAACTTGGCCGACTGATTCGTCGAAACCCTCGACCGTAGCTCCGCTACGCTCATCGTCTTTCTCCTGTCATTCAGCCGAGTTCGACGGCAACGCGACTCATGCGGTAACTGACGACACGCCCTGATCCTGGGGGGCGGCGATATGCCGGCCGGAACGATTCCGCCGCCGTCCCTAACGGTAACACTCCGCCGGGGCCGCACTCAAGCCGTCTTCTCCGGCGAGCCCGCCCAGGCTTCCTTGGGGGCAGGCCGCAGCCGGACGGTGAAGCATGATCCCCGCCCGACCTCGCTTTGCACCGTGACGCAGCCGCCATGCATCTCGACGATCTGGCGGACCATGTGCAGTCCGATGCCCGAGCCGGCAATGCCGCTGGCATTGGCGGCGCGGTGGAAGCGCTCGAACACCGCCGCAAGCTCGTCGGCCGGGATGCCGATGCCCTGATCGATCACGCTGAGGGCGATATCACCGTTTTCGTGGCGGGCGACCAGTTGGACCGCACTGCCTTCGGGCGAGTATTTGACGGCGTTTCCCAGCAGGTTGTTGATCACCAGCCCGACCATGCCGGGGTCGCCCCAAATGGTCAGCGGCGCCTCCAGATCGGCCGTAAAGGAATGGGACGGCGACACCACCCGGTGGTGGGATACCGCCACATGGATCATCGGAGCCAGGTCGAAGGCCTTCTCGTGCAGGATGATGCGGCCGCTGTCCAGCTGTTCGTCGGCCAGACAGGTGTCGATCAGGCCGAGCAGCCGCTGAACCCCGCCGCGAATGGTGTCGATGCGGGGCAAGCCGGGGGGATCGCTTTTCTCGGCGCGCAGCCGCAGCATCTGGGCCGAGGAATCGATGATCGCCAGGGGGGTGCGGAATTCGTGGCTGACCATGGACAGGAACTGGCGCAACTGCCGCTTGGCCTCGGTCTCGCGCGACAACGCGGTTTCGGCGCGCTGGGTCGAACGGGCCAGCGCCGCGGCGCTTTCCTCCAGCTTGTGGGTGCGTTCGGCCACCCTCTGCTCCAGGCTGGCATTCAGCTCGGACAGTTCACGGTTCAAGCTGCCGATGGTGGTGATGTCGCGCCAGGCGCGCAGGGCGCCGACCAGGGCGGTGAACATTTTCTGGGCGGTCAGATCCGCCTTGCTCTTGTAGTCGTTGATGTCGTGGGACAGGACCACGTCGCGTTCCGGGGCGTCGCCCGGCTGGCCAGTGCGCAGGATGATACGGATGCGGTGGTTGCCCAGCTCCTCGCGGATATGGCGGACCAGCCGCAGGCCCGCATCGGGGGTTTCCATCACCACGTCCAGCAGCACCACCGGAATCTCGGGGGACAGCGCCAGAATCGCCGCCGCTTCGGCGGCGGAAGCGGCGGCAACGCATTTGAACGGGCGGCCGTCGAAGTCCAGGTCGCGCAGCAGCAGCCGGGTCATCTCGTGGACCTGGACGTCGTCGTCGACCACCAGGACCGTCCACGGCTCGGCATCGGGCCCCGGCTCGCCATTGGGGTTGACGGCGGCTCGGCTGCCGCGATCACGCAGGACGAGCTTGCGCGATCCCGCCATGGCGCTCAGCGCAGGCCGACAGCGGCGGCGAAGGCGTAGCCGATGCTGTGGACCGATTCGATGGGCAGAACCCGACCGAGCGCCGCCTCGCCCTTGGCGCGCAGGCGGCGGACCATGGAATCCACCGAACGATCGGCGGGGTCCCAGCCCCGCTTGCCCAGGGCGCGGAAAATATCGTCGCGCGACACCGGCTCACCTGGCCGGCTGACCAGCAGCGACACGAAGACCCGCTCGTTCCCGGTCAGCTTGATGGACTTGCCCTCGGGCGAGATCAGGGTCCAGGTCAACTGGTCGTAGATCCATTCGGTGGGAACCGAAAGGGGCGCGGCGGCGGCATCGGCCAGGGCGCCGGATTGCGGGGCGCCCGATTGCTGGGCGACCGCGGCCGCCCGCATGCGGCGCGACAATGTGCGCACCTGGGCTTCGAGCTCGCGCAGTTCCACCGGCTTGACCATATAGACATCGGCGCCGACCTCCAGCCCGACCACCCGGTCGACATTGAGGCCGCGCGCCGTCAGCATGATGATCCCCACCTCGGAATGGGACCTCAGGCGGCCGGCGATGGAAAAGCCGCCCTCGCCCGGCAGGTTGATGTCCAGGATGATGACGTCGATGACCTGGGCGTCCAGGCAGCAATCCAGCTCCTTGCCGTCCGCGCATCCCACCACATCGTGCCCGCAAGCCGACAGGTATTCGACCAGATCCGTCCGCAGGGGAGCCTCGTCCTCCACCACCGCGATCCGCGCCATGCCTTGATGCCTCCGTTGCCCACGGGGCTCGGCTGAACCCCATATAATTGGTTACACACCATAACAAGCATCGGCGGCATGTGACGAGAGGGGATGGCGACGGCAGGCCATAAAACCCACAAAAGTTAAAATTTTCCCGGCGCCAATGCAATTTGCAGTCAGCCTGATTGCTGACGTCATTCGCATTGCGCGTGGCGGCGCGCGGTTGCCCCTGGACACGGATGGGGACCTCCGGCAGGCTTATACTGAAGCCCTCAATCGCCGGGCGCTGTGGGCTTCCCCCACCCCTCGCCTTTGCTCGGGGCCGCGCTCGGATCCCGCGCCACGAGGCGCGGGACGGCCCCTTCCTCCTGCCGGAGCATCGCCCATGGACCATGCCCAGATCCGCATCCCCGTCCAATCCTCCGGCGATGGCCCCGGCCGGGAATGGATGATCGCCAACGGGCTGGCCGGCTATGCCTCCGGCACGCTGGACGGCGGCGTCGCACGCCGCCATGACGGGCTTTTGGTGGCGGCCCTGCCCCGGTTCGGCCGGACCATCCTGCTCGACCGCATCGACGAGACCGTGCGCCTGGCCGATGGGTCGCGCTTCGCCCTGTTCGCCGATTCGACGGTCAGCTTCCGCCTGGAAACCGGACTGCCGGTCTGGCGGTTCGAGCATGACGGCGTGGTGATGGAGCGCCGGGTGGTGATGCCCTACCGCCAGAACACCTCCATCCTGTCCTATCGCCTGCTGGCCGGCCAGGGGCCGGTGACGCTGGAGCTGCGGCCATGGATGCATGTCCGCGGCAATGACGGCCAGGCCGACCAGCCGCTCCACATGCCCTCGGTGGTACAGGCCGATGGCGGCCGGGTCGAGATCACCCAGGGCCCCTATCCGCCCCTGCGCCTGACGGTGGAGGCGACGGCCTGGAGCCTGGCCCTGGACGGCGGCCGCACCGCGGCGTGGTTCTATCCGGTGGAGGCCGAACGCGACTACGTCGCCAAGGGACCGGTCTGGAGTCCCGGCGTGCTGACGGTGGAACTGGGGGGGGACGGCGCCGCCCTGGTGGCCTCGGCCGAGCCGTGGCCGACCGCCCTGGCCATGACCGCCGCCCAGGTGCTTGAGGCCGAGACCGAACGCCGCCGCCGCCTGATCGCCCGGGCCCATCCCGCCTGCCGGGACGGGGTGGCGGCGCTGCTGGTCGTCGCCGCCGACGCCTTCCTGTTCGACCCGCGCGGCCGCCACGATCTGGTGGCGCGGGCCAATGCGGTGGGCGACGATGTGCGCAGCGTCATCGCCGGCTATCCCTGGTTCAACGACTGGGGCCGCGACACCATGATCAGCCTGGAGGGGCTGACCCTGGTCACCGGACGGCCCGACGACGCCAAATGGATCTTGCGCACCTTCGCCTCCTACGAGCGCGACGGGCTGATCCCCAACAATATTCCCGACGGCGGCACCGATGGCGTCTACCACGCCGCCGATGCCAGTTTGTGGTTCTTTCACGCCCTCGACCGCTATGTGACGGCCACCGGCGACCGCGACACCTTGCGGGTCATCCTGCCGACCCTGCGGCGGATCATGGCCAAGCACCGCGCCGGCACCCGCTTCGGCATCGGCATGGATCCGGCCGACGGCCTGCTGAAACAGGGCATCGAGGGCGCCATGCTGACCTGGATGGATTCCGATACGCCGCGACGGGGCAAGGCGGTGGAGATCAATGCCCTGTGGTACAACGCCCTGTCACTGATGGCGCGCTGGCTGGGCGAGGAGGGCGATGCCGCCGCCGGAGCCCAGGCCCGGGCCGATGCCGACCGGGTCCGCCGCTCGTTCAACGCCCGTTTCTGGAACCCGGCCACCGGCCACCTGTTCGACGTGATCGACAGCCCCGACGATCCCGCCGTTTCCCCCGCCTGCCGCTGCAACCAGATCCTGGCGGTGTCGCTGCCCCATGCGGTGCTGGAGCCGGAACGGTGGGCGGCGGTGGTCGAGGTGGTACGACAGCGCCTGCTGACCCCCTATGGCCTGCGCTCGCTCGATCCGGCGGCGGCGGATTACCAGCCCCGCTATTGCGGCGGCCTGCATTCCCGCGACGTCGCCTATCATCGCGGCACGGTCTGGGCCTGGCTGATCGGTCCCTTCCTGGACGCCTGGCTGAAGCTGCATCCCGGCGACACGGCGGGAGGCCGCGCCTTCCTGGCGGGGTTCGAGGCGCATCTGGCCGAGTTCTGCGTCGGTACCGTCGCCGAGGTGTTCGATGGCATCCCGCCCCATTTGCCGCGCGGCTGCACCGCCCAGGCCTGGAGCGTCGCCGAGTGGCTGCGGGCGTGGTCGCTGACCGGCTAGCCCTTGCCGCGCCGGGGATGCTTGGGGGCTGTGGACGGCGGCAGGGCGGTGGGCGGCGGCAGGGCGAGGGGCGCGGCGGCGGGTGGAATCCGCGCCATCTGGGTGCTCAACTGCTCCACCGTCTTGATCAGGGCGTGAAGCTGGTCCTTGAGCTCATCCACCGATGGCCCGCCATCGCCGCGAGGCTTACCGGTGGGGGATTTGCCGGCGGGGGCCAGGGCGGCGCTGCCGCCATTGAGGAAGGCGTCCTGCCAACCGGCCAGCAGGGCCGGACTGACCCCCAGCGAGAGGGCGACCCAGTCCCGGTCCTCGCCCTGGAGCAGCCGCATCACCGCTTCGGTCTTCTGCCGCTTGGTGAAGCGGCGGCGCGGCGGCGCCACCGGCGGCGTCACTTGGCGCTGCGGCATGGGGCGCTGCGGCGTGGTCGCGGGTAATCCGAGGCCGCGCATCACCGGATGCAGCGGCTCCGGCGCGGACGGAAGCGAAGATGGAGACGGAAGCGAAGATGGAGACGGGGCGGCGAGATGGGTGGCGATCTTCTCCAGCTCCGACCGCGCCACCCCTGCAGCGGCCGACACCGCCGGGAAGCCGGCGGGACGGGCGAAGTAGTCCAGCAGGCCGATGGTGTCGTTGACATAGTCCCGCAGGCCGGCCGGGGCGGCGCCATGGGCGTTGTGAATCCGCCGGCGGATACGGGCGGGAATGCGGCGCAGCAGGCCCATGCGGCGCAGCGACAGCACCTTGAACTCCATGACCTTGATCAGCAGACCGGCATGGCGGCGAGGATGCAGGTTCTCGAACAGGTATTCGATCAGTTCAACCTCGGCGAATTCCAGGATCAGGAACTCCGTCTCGCTCGCCTGCCAGCCGAGGACGAAATCGCAGATATCGGCCAACTGCTCCGCCAGTTCGTCGGCGAACAGTTCGGGATCGATCATGGTCCAGGCCTTGCCGCTGGTGATGGGCAGGCGGCCGGCCCGGCCGAAATGGCGGCTCAGATTGCGGGCGATGGCCATCAGGACCCGGCTGGGGGAATTACGGGTGCCGCGCGGGAAGCAGTCATGCAGCAGATCGGCCGCCTCGAAATCGTCAGTGGGGGGCGTCTCCGCCAGCAACCGGCCCAGGGCCTGGAGATTGGCCGGCATGGCGGCGTCGCCCCGGGGCGGCAGCCGCGCCATGACGGCATCGATCCGGGCGCGAATCTGATCCGGGTCCAGGGGAAGATGCGGCGGGGATTCCGCCGCTTGGCGGTCGGGCAGGGCCGGCGCCAGGGAGCGGGCGGTGATCTCGGGCAAGTGAAACATCCGAACCGCGCGGCCCAGGACGATCCGCCCCCGGGCCATATGGGGGGTGACCCGCCGCAGATGCGCCAACAGCCCCGCCAGCAGCAGCCGGATTCCCGGCTTGCCGGCCGCCGCCTCACCCGGCCCGGCTTCGGCGAGGGTTGTCCAGCCCACCGCCGACGCCGGCGCCGATATCTCCTCGCCCGCGTCGTCGCCCTGATGTTTCACCACGGCCTTTCGTTCCCCCAGAGCATCGTCCGACCCGTCTTCCGCGGAAATCTACCTCAAGCCGGCGGCCAGGGCAAATTGGTAACCCGCGCCGGAAACGATGGATTGCCAAGGGTTCCCGCGGAACCCGGCTCCGCCCCGCCCGACCATCAAAGACGGCAGGACCATTGTCGGCTCTTGACTTTTCCTACCGCTCCATGCGAACGACACAGCCGACTGAAGATATCCGGCAAGGGCGTGGTTGTTCCGGCGCTTCGGCAGGAGAGGTATGACATGGCGCGTCGTTTGGTTTCCCTGGTTGCCGTGGCGGCCATGACAATGATTGCCGGCTGCACGACTCTTCCCGAAGATCCGGAGGAGCGGGCCGAGGTCCTGGCCGTCAACGACCCGCTGGAACCGACCAACCGCACCCTGTTCGACCTCAACATGTATCTCGACGACAATCTGGCGGAGCCGGTCGCCGAGACCTATCGCGACACTCTTCCCGATTGGATCCGCCAGGCCATTCACAGCTTCATGATCAATCTGGAGGAACCCTACGTCGCCGGCAATGACCTGCTGCAGGGCAACCCCCACGCTGCCGCCGATGCCCTCGGCCGCTTCATGATCAACTCCACCTTCGGCCTGCTGGGCTTCAAGGATGCCGTGGCCGAGAGCGGCGGCGCCAAGCCGCACAAGACCGATATCGGCGTGACCCTGGCAGTGTGGGGGGTCGGTGAAGGCCCCTATCTGATGCTGCCGTTCCTCGGGCCGTCCAATCTGCGCGACGGCACTGCCCACGTGATCGATTACTGGGCGCATCCCACCGGAGCGGTGATGGCAACCAATGCGATGAGCATCTTCAACGACGTCCAATTGGGCGTCGAGATGGTGGATAACCGCGCCGAGTTGATCGACCCCATGAAGGAACTGAAGCGGACCTCCCTCGACGAGTATGCCGCCATCCGCAGCCTGTTCCGGCAGAATCGCGACGCCGCCATTGCCGCCTCGCAGCGGGGGCAGCGGCCGATACACGAGGCCCATGCCATGGCCGAGGGCTCCACCGCCGCGCCCACGCCAGCCGCCGCGGTGGAGCCGTCGGAGGCGGCGAAACCCGCCACCACCCCGGCCACCCCCACGCCGGTCAGCGGCGAAGGAACCCAGGCCGACCCCAAGGTCAAGCCCAGCGCCGTCGAATTCGTCAATCCCGACAAATAATCCGCGTCTCCATTCTAGAGCGCGATGGCTATTTTGTATGTCCCTCGCCGGGTGCGAACCTCCGGTTTGCTTGGCCTCGGCCTCTGTCGCGGGATGATTCGACTTGAAATCATCCCGCTCTAACGCGCCGCCTTGTCCAGAGCCGCCAGGACCTCGGATTCGCTAAGCAATTCCGACAGCGGCAGTCCGTCCGGCGCGGCCGGACCGTAGACCACGTTGAACGGAATGCCATAGCGGCCGAACAGGGCGAGATAGCGCGAGATGGCCTCGTCGGGCTTGGTCCAGTCGGCCTTCATGGCGACCACGCCGGCAGCGGCGAGGCGATGGGCCACCTCTCCGCGCTCGATCACCGCCGCCTTATTGACCTTGCAGGTGATGCACCAGTCGGCGGTAACGTCGACGAACACCACATTGCCGCCCGCCACCAGTCCGGGAATGGCGGCGCGGTCGAAGCCGATCCAGGCAAACCCATCGGTCGAGGACATGGCCGGAGCGCCGGGTTCGCCCATATGGGCGGGAGCCGCCACCGCCAGGCCGCCCAGGGCAACGACGCAGACCCCCACCGCCGCGCGCGACGAGTCCGGCAGGCGGGACTTGAGGGCCAGCACCGCCATGGCGCCGGTGATCGCACCGCCGGTCACCAGGGCGGCCTCGGTTCCGGCCTGCGCCGCCAGCACGGTCAGCAGCCAGAGCCCGGTCCCGGCCAGCGCCACCCCGAGAACCTTGCGCACCGTGACCATCCAGGCGCCCGGCTTGGGCAACCGCAACGCCATGTCCGGCCACGCCGCCACCGCCAGATAGGGGGCCGCCATGCCGAGGCCCAGGCTGGCGAAGATGGCGGCGATGTCGCCGGGACCACGCGCCAGGGCGAAGCCGAGGGCGGTACCCAGGAAGGGGGCCGAGCATGGGGTCGCCAGCATGGTGGCGAAAGCCCCCGACATGAAGTGGCTCAGCACGGTATGGTGGGCGATCCCGCCGCTCCTGCGGTTCAGCAGCCAGGTCGGCATGGGGACCTCGAACGCCCCCCACAGATTGGCGGCGAACAGCCCCAGCAGCACCGCCATGGCGGCGAGAAAGCCGGGATGCTGGAACTGGATGCCCCAGCCCACCGCCGCGCCGGCCTGCTTGACCGTCACCGCCAGCACCGCCAGCGCCATGAACGACACCACGATGCCGCTGGCCGAGGCCAGAAAACTGATCCGCACATGGGACCGCTCGCCGCCGCCGTGGCCCAGCACGCCCAGGATCTTGATGGACAGCACCGGCAGCACGCAGGGCATCAGATTGAGAATCAGGCCGCCCAGCAGCGCCACCGCCATCATGGCCAGCAAGCCGGCGGGAGCAGCGGGGGCCGGAACCGGAGCCGCCATGCCGGCCGCCGGCGTCACCGCCGCCTCCAGCGAGCGCAAACCGTCCACCACGGTGACGCGGAGCGAGGCCCCGGCCAGGGGCCGCAGCAGGGTCTTGGCGGCAACCGGCACCTCAATCACGGCATGACGCCGGTCGGCGGACAAGGTGACGCGCGGCTGTTCGAAGGTGGCGATATCGCCGTCGGTGGCGGAATCCGATTCGACGAAGGCGTCGGGCTGGTCCAGCACCTCGGCGGCGGTGAGAACGAGGCGCAGCAGCGAGGCATCGCCGCTGCCCACCGCCTCGACCTTGTCCAGCGCCAGGCCGTGGCGGGCGCCGTCGCCGGGAACCAGGGCGGCGAAGCGGCCGATATCGTGGGCAAAGACGGAGGCGGCGGCGGTGCCGGCCGGCAGGTCGAGGATGAGATCGGCATGCTGCGGCACGCAGAGCTGGGCGCAGGCCAGGAAATCCACCGCCGCCCGCAGCTTCACCGGCCAGCCCGGCGATAGCAGCGGCGCCTCCAGGGGCAGCACCACCTCGCCCTTGTAGCCGTTATTTTGCAGCCCGGACAGCACGAAGCGATGCGGCGCCGGCCAGCGCACCACCACCGGCGCCGCCAGATTGTCCGAACCGCTCCAGTCGAGCTTGGGGGGGTAGCCGGCATCGCCGGGAGAACGCCAGTAGATCTTCCAGCCCGGCTCCAACTGGAATTGCAGGCCGAGACCCAGGGTGGCCGCGGTCCCGGTGGCGACGGTGGCGGAAATCAGCCGGACCTTGCCCGCCTCGCTCACCGCCCAATCCGAGGCGGCGGTATCGGCGGCGGCAGCGGCGGCGGACCAGCCCAGAACCATCAGAATCGCCGACAGGACCCGTATCACACTCATCACCGTCTCTCCCGTTCATGACAGGAACAACAGCACCGGGGCGGCGACGGTGTCAATGGCCCCTGGGGTTAAGCTTTGGTCATCCGGCCATGTGCTAACTGACGGCACGCCCTAGCGAAACACCACCGTCCGCGAGCCGTTGAGCAGCACCCGCTGTTCGATATGCCAGCGCACGGCACGGGCCAGCACCACATTCTCGATATCGCGGCCGATGGCCACCAGATCATCGGGGGTATGGGTGTGATCGACGCGCTCGACCCCCTGCTCGATGATGGGTCCCTCGTCCAGGTCGGGGGTGACGTAATGGGCGGTGGCGCCGATGATCTTGACCCCCCGCGAATGGGCCTGGTGATAGGGCTTGGCGCCTTTGAAGCTGGGCAGGAACGAGTGATGGATGTTGATGGCCTTGCCCTGCAGCTGCCGGCACATGTCCGACGACAGAATTTGCATATAGCGGGCCAGCACCACCACATCGCAATCGGCCCGCGCGATGGTTTCCATCACCCGGGCTTCCTGGGCCGCCTTGTCGTGCTTGTCGACCGCTAGGTAATGATAGGGAATGCCGTGCCATTCGACGATGGAGCGCAGATCGGGGTGATTGGAGATCACCGCCGGAATCTCCACCGCCAGCGACCCGGTGTGATAGCGATGCAGCAAATCGTTCAGGCAGTGGCTGAACTTGGAGACCAGGATCACCACCCGGGCCTTGCGGAGGGCATCGTGCAGCTTCCAGATCATCTGAAAGCGCTGGGCGATGGCGGTGAACAGCTTCTCGAACTCGGGCTTGGGCGGCGTCATCACCCCCGCCCCGAACACGATGCGCATGAAGAACCGCGACGACAGCGGGTCGCCGTATTGCGCCGCCTCGGTGATGAAACAGTCGTGCTGGCTGAGAAACCCCGAGACCGCCGCCACGATCCCCACCGTGTCGGGACAGGTGATGGTCAGAATCCAAACCTGCTTGTCGGCCATATTTCCTCTCCCAAGCCCTTCATAATCGGCGAGCCGATGAATTGACTCGCCTCTTTGCCCTCGCCGGGCCGCCGCCGCAATGGCGGCCGGATGCCGGCCAACACATATCCGCAGGGTCAGGTCTGGCGTTGGCCGGGATCGCCCGCCGGTCATATCCGACATCGCCCCATGCGCCAAGCCGCCAATCGGCCCCTTGCCTTTTTTTCGCAAATCGCCGAAGGTCCGCCCATCCCTGCCGTCCCCATCCCTGCCGACCAAGGAGAGGCCCGATGATCACGGTCTATTACAAGTCGGGCACCGCCCAGTGGAAGTACGAGTTGGAGGATGCCGAGCACGACTACATCATCAAGAACGTGCTGGAAGACAGCCCCGACCTGGCCGAAATGTTCGACGACTCGCTGGACATCCTGCGCGACATCTCCGCCATGGCCGAAGACGAGATGGACGAGGAGGACGAGATCGACCAGACCATCGCCGTCTCGTTCATCTGGCACTACTTCAATCACCTGGCCGAAGGCGACGACCGGATCGAGGGCGACATCGTCCTGATCGAGGAGGAAGACGGCTCGGGCGTCACCGTGCTCCCGGCCAACGCCATCGACGAAGACGAGTAGAACCGTGTCTCGCTGATCGTAACCGATCAGCGACGCCCTGTGGGCTCTGCCTATCTCCGGCTCATTGCGGGAGACCGCAGCAAGCTGCGTCGTTTGGCCCCTTGAGCCTGCACCAAGCGGCGGGCGGGCGCGGTGCCGCCCCGCAGGGGCAAACGACGCCCGCAGGGCGGCCCCGAGCAAATGCGAGGGGTGGGCAAGCCTACAGCGCCCTTGCCTTCCGCGGCACGGGCCGCGCGGCGCCTTGCGCCTAACCAAATCTCGATGAGTTGGGATCATCGAAATTTGGTATAGGCCCCTCTCGGATCACCCCACTTCGCGCCGGTAGGTGTCGGCCAGCACGGCGTCGGTCTCGGGATCGACCAGGGCGGAAATGGCCGACAGCAGGCCCATTTCCTCCTTCTGGATGTGGAAGATCTCGCGTTCGATCAACTCGGCCCCGGCTTCCTTGAACTCGTTCCAGCCGGCATCGGTGAAACCGGCAGCGGCGGCGGCGGTGGCCAGATCGGCCACCTGCAGGGCCAGGGGCAGGATCGAGCGATGTTCGTGGGTCAGCATGGTGACGATGCCGGTCTCGCCCTGCTCGATGAACACCGTGAACAGATGGTTCTCCTCGAAGGTGAAATGACTCTCCACCTCGGAACGCAGGATTCGCGCCAGCTGCTTCAGCTTGCGCGCCACCAGATCGTCATGTTGGGGCGGCTTGCGGTTGGCGCCGAGGAATTCCTCCAGCGACTGCAAGGCCTCGATGGTGGTCATATGGGCCTGATGCAACAGGGCGCCGGTCTGGGTCTGCATGGATTTATCCTTCGTGGTTGGCGGCGGCAGCCGCTCTCATATGGGACAGGTAGCGGCGCATCACCAGGATGGCGAAGACACCGAAGGCGAGGGACCCGGCCAGTCCCGCGACCAGGCCCAATTGCAGCGGCCAGACCCAGCCGCCGATGATTCCGGCGGCGATCAGGGCCAGCGCCGCCGTATGGCAGGCAAGGTGAATGTCGACCGGCGGCTTGGGGGCCAAGCGGGACAGCAGCGCCGGCTTGCCGCCCAGGGCCGAGGAATGCATGGAAGCCAGGAACGGCATGATCCGTTGCAGCAAGGCGGTGACGAAGCTCAGCAGCCAGCCGAAAACCAGCAGGAACCCCCACAGGGTCGCATAAGGGGCGGCGGGTGCCCCCAGGGCCAGGGCCAATCCGACCAACAGACCGAGCGGCAGGAGGACCAGCGCCACCCAAAGCAGCCGGAAGAACGGCTCGAACCGCTTTTTCATGCGGCTTTTGATGGTTCCGCTCATGGCATGGGCGTGCAGCCCCACCGCCACCAACCCCAGCACCGCGCCCAAGGCGGCGATGCCCCCCAGGCCCGAGGCAGTTCCGGCCACCGCCACCGTCAGGGCGAGGCCCGAGGCCAGGGCCGAGCGCTTGACCAGCCGGTCCGGCGCCGCCGGGCCCAGCACGAACATGGGGATCAGGATGGTGGAAAAGCCCAGCCCCAGCATGCCCATGAAGCCATAGCCGGCCAGCACCGCATGGGTGGCGGCGATGACGGCGTGATCGGGCAGGAATCCCAGGGTGAAATCCGCCACCAGGGCCAGCCCCAGGACCGCCAGCCCGGCCAGCGACCCCAGCGCCATCCAGGTATAGCGGGTGACCCCCGGCAGGTCGGAAACCCGGCGCAGATTGGCCCCCACCAGCACACCAAACACCGTCAGACCGGCCACCGTCAGGCCGCCCCCCAGATGCTGCGCCCCGGTGACCGCCATACCGAGGCCGCCGACCAGGATGGCCACCCCGGGAGCATAGAGCCAGAACATCAGCCGGATCGCCCAGAGCGGCCCCAGCGGCCGGCGGGTCGCCACCGGCAGCAGTTGGATCGCCGCCCCCATGGCGGTCATGGCCAGGGTGCCCAGGGTGATCATGTGCAGCGCCGCCAGGGCCAATCCCGGACCGCCGGCGAAGCCCATGACCGCATCCGGTCCCGCCGCCAGCAAGGTGGCCCAGGCGGCAATGTGGAACACCACGGCGACCGTGAAAAACCGGTAGGGCAGCGAGAGCGGCAGCAGGCGCTCCTTGGCCCCCATCATCAGAGAACCGGGAAACATCAGGATATGCGCTCCAACCACAGGCGGATATTGGCGGTCTCGCTGGTCATGCGGGCGATATGCCAGCCGCGTTCGGCCAGTTCGGGGGCGAGCAGTTGCGGCTGGCGGTCGTGGTGGACCACCACGGTCTCGGCCCCGCCGATACTTTCGATCAGGCGGATGATGGCCACCAGCGGATTGGGCGGGGTCAATTTGCGCACGTCGATATGGACGCCGTCCTCCTCGCGCCAGGTCATGGCACCCTCGGGCAGCACCTCGACCTCGGCGCCGCTCTCCCAGTCGGCACCGCCGTCCTGGTGGAAGAACACCCGCCAATGACCCTCGGACAGCTTCCGGCCATAGGAGGAAAAGCCGCAACCGGCGAGGACCCGGCGGAGCGGCGACGGATTGAACGGGGCGTCGACCACCAGGACGCCGCCCGGCGCGACGGCGGAGGCCGCCTCCATCAGCAGGGCATAGGGATCGGTGCCGTCGGCCAGGATGCCGCGCACATCCATGGGCGGGCAGTCCAGCGCCAGGGCCAGCCATTCCGGCGCCCCCCCCCCGGTCTTGCCATTTTCCATCGGACGATCTTCGGTCATCACATGTCTTCCTCGAAGCCTGACCCAACGGTGCCCACCCGCCCCGGCCGCCGCCTTGACGATTGTTAAGCAGGGGGGCATTGCATCTTTAATCTAGGGCGTGTCGCCGCCGCCTTCGCGGACCAGCCGGCGCAGGGCGGCGAGATCGGTGATCGCGACCTCGCGGCCATGGGTTTCCACCCCCACCGTCTTGAGGCGGTTGAGGGCGCGCGACAGGCTTTCCGGGGCGATGCCGATCCGGCTGGCCAGCACCGACTTGGTCAGCGGCAGGCGCACCTGTTCCGAATTTCCCGCCTTGCCCGCATCCCCCCCCTTGCCCGCATCCACCGTCCGCGCCGCCAGGGCCAGCAGGAAGGTGGCGAGCCGCTGGCTGGGTGATTTGCTTTTGAGTTCACGGATCTCGTGGATCAGCCGGGTCTGCCAGCGCGCCAGGCCCGACAGCAGGGTCAGCCCGATGGCGGGGTGTTCGGCCAGCCGCCGCAGGAACGGCCCCGCCGGGATATGGACCAGCCGCGACCCCGCCGCCACCTCGCAATTGAGCGGAAACACCCCCGACGAGAAAATGGCGGCCTCGGCGAAGGTACAGATGGAATCGAACACTTCGATGATGGACTGGTCGCCGGTCTCGGTCAGGGCGAACAGATCGACCCGTCCCTCCAGCACCACGAAAAAGCGGTCGGCCGGATCGCCCTGGCTGAACAGCAGTTCCACTTCGGGATAGACCGCCACATGGGCGCCGTCCAGCAACAGCGCCAGTTCGCCGGACGTGAGGCCCGCCAGCATGGGGGCCCGGGCGACCAGAGCGAGATCGGCGGGGATCAGGGCGCTCATCATCCCACCTCGTCTTCGGCGCAGAAATCGCGCAACCGCGCCACATCGGCGATGATGACCGAATTGTCGGGCAGGGATTCGACGCCCACCCGCGCCAGCTTGCCCAGGGCGCGCGACAGGCTTTCCGGCTTCATGCCCAACTGATCGGCCACCAGCCGCTTGTCGTAGGGAAAGCGCAACTCGGCTCGTCCCTCCTTGATGGCCCCGTCGTCGTCGGTCTCCACCATGGTCAGCAGGAAACTTCCCAGCCGCTGGGCGGTGGTCTTCAGCTTCAGCTCGGCGATCTGGCGCACCAGCATGCGCAGCCGCATGGACATGGTGGTCAGCATGTGCAGCATGACGTCCATGCGGCCTTCCAGGCGGGCGCGGAACGCCATGGCCGGAATGGCCAGCACGCTGGCCGGGGTCAGCACCCGGGCCGACATGATATAGCGGCCCGCTCCGAACATGGCGGCGTCGCCCAGCACGGCGGAGCGCCGCGCCACCTCGACCACGCTTTTACGTCCGCCCGCCTTCAGCGACAATTCCACATGACCGTCCAGCACCACATAGAAGCACTCCACCGGCCGGCCCTCGCGGTACAACTCGCTCTCGGGCGGCAGCGACAGGACCTCGGCACCCACCAGCAGATCCCGGATATCCGCCTCTGCCACCCCGGTGAACAGGGGGGCGAATTGGAGTTGCAGCAGGATTCCCCGGTCCAACGCCTGCGTCATGCCTTATTCCCCGAAGATGATCCGATCGGCAAACGGTACGACGAAGGCGGCGGAGGGGCCAGTCCTTTATGGGTTGCCCCGGATCGGCCCGAGCGGGTAAATACCGACGCGCGAATGGAACCATCCATTCGCGCTGAGGCAAGGCCAAGGGCCGCCGCGCTACATGGCGCGGAAGCCAAGCGTGAGCGCCCGGCGCCTGAGGGACAAGAGGCGAGCCATGGCTCGCCGGGATAAAGAAGATCGGAAATTATGCTGGGATCCCTCACATGAACAAGGTGTCGCGCCTGCCCATCGGGATATTCGATTCCGGCGTGGGCGGGTTGACCGTGCTGAAGGCGGTGCGCGAACGCCTGGGCGCCGAATCGCTGATCTATCTCGGCGACACCGCCCGCCTGCCCTATGGCACCAAAAGCGCCCAGACCGTGGCCACCTATGCCCTGGAAGCCTCGCGCCGGCTGGTCTCCTACGGCATCAAGGCCCTGCTGGTGGCCGACAACACCTCATCGGCCCATGCGCTGGAAGCCCTGCGGGCCGAGTTCCCCGGCCTGCCGGTAATCGGCGTGGTCGAGCCCGGCGCCACGGCGGCGGCGGCGGCCTCAGCCCGCGGCCGGATCGTGGTCGTCGCCACCGAAAGCACCGTCCAGGCCGGCACCTATCCCCGCGCCATCCTGCATTCCCGCCCCAACGCCCGGGTGATCCAGTCGGCTTGCCCGCTGTTCGTCTCCATGGTGGAGGAAGGCATGGTGGAAGGCCCCATCGCCGAGCAGATCGCGCGCCATTATCTCGACCCGCTGTTCAGCGGCCCCGAGGCCGCCGATTGCCTGTTGCTGGGCTGCACCCATTTCCCGGTGCTGGCGCCGCTGTTCCAGCGTCTGCTGGGGCCGGAGGTGGCGGTGGTGGACTCGGCCTCGACCACCGCCATGGTGATCGAGGACCTGTTGTCGCTGCGGCGGTTGAAGACCCCCGACACCGGCCGGGGAACGATCCGCTATCTGGCCACCGATGCGCCGGAGCGCTTCGCCCGGGTCGCCCGCGTCTTCGTGCCGTGGACCATCGCTGCGGCGGAGATCGAAAGCATCGATCTTTAGAGCGGGATGCTTTCAAGTCGACTCATCCCGCGACAGAGGCCATTGAGGCCGAGGCCAAGCAAACCGGAGGTTTGCGCCCGGCGAGGGACATACAAAATGGATAGAGCATGATGCGGCCTGATCGCATCATGCTCTATCTAGCCCCCCGCCTGCTTCAGCCGGGCGCGGGCATCGGTCAGGCGGGCGTAGAGATCGTGGCAATGCCCGGCCACATCGGGAATGCGCTCCCAATTGATCGGCAGTTCCTCCGACAGATCGTGCAGATCCATCTTGGACTGGGTCGCTTGGGCGCTCAGCTTCTTAACCTCGGCCTTGAGGGCTTCGACGTCGCTCATATGTCGGCATCCTGGGATGTGGGCGGTGGCGGCAGGGCCAGTGTAATGCCGCCGGCGTCCCGCCTTCAACCCGCCAGACGGAAGGCCGGCGGAGCGACGGCGGGCGACACCGGATGGGGCTGGCCGCGATCCGGCGTCTCATCGTCGCCGACCCGGGTATGGAAGCAGCCCAGGCACCACAGCACCGGCGCCAGGACCCGTTCCCGCACGATGGAGTGACGGGTGCGGCGGCCACAATGGGGGCAATGGCGGAAATCGTCGTGAACGGAACTCATGGAAAGAACTCGATTATGGAATACTCGGGGATTGCTTTACGTCCCGGGGCGGCATCCTTCAAGCGAAGCTTCCGTGAAGGTTCCGACCGCGGATCAGGTCATTCTCGGGGAAAATGTGGCGGCATGATGGTTGAACGGCACAAGAGCAGGACGGACGACATCAACTCTTCATTTTTCCTCGATCGCCAAGCCTGCCACTCTCCCGCCCGTGACTGGGAGGGACCCGACGTCCCCCCGGCAAAGCGCTAAGGAGGATTTGGTTTGGACGATCTCGATTACGCCGCCGAACGGTCCGAAGTTTTCACCGAAGCCGCCCTGCGATCCGTTCTCGGACGCATGGCCGGGGCCCCATCCTCGGGGGTATGCCGCTCCTGCACCGATACCATCGAACCGGAACGCCTGCGCGCCAATCCCCTGGCCCGGCTGTGCAGCTGCTGCGCCGCGGAGGAGGAGCATCACCGCCGCCGCACCCGCCGCTGCGGCCCGCGCGACAACTAATCGAACGTCAGATCGCCGCAGGCTGGTACCGCGTCGAACCGCGCCAGCACTTGGGTCTGGCTGCCGGCCGGCAGCCAGACCGGCCGGTTGTCGCGGTCGATCAGCAGGGCACGGACGCCCTCGATGAAGTCATGGGCCGGCGCCAATTCCATGGCGAGGCGGAATTCCATGCGCATGCAGTCGTCGAAGGACAGGGTCTTGCCCCGCCGGATCATCTCGAAGCTGACCGCCAACAGATGGGGCGAGGTCTTGGCGAGGCTGGCCAGGGTTTCGGCCGCCCAGGGATCGGAGTCCGCCGCCAGCGCCGCCAGCACCTCGGCCAGGGATGACTGGCCGAAACAGCGGTCGATCAGGCCGCGCTTGCCATCCAGGACGGCGGGGCCGGGATCGCTGGCGAACCCGGCCAGGGTCGCCTCGACCTCGGCGGCGTCGCGCGCCTCCGATAGGGCTTCGCGCAGGGCCGGCAGCCTTTCGCTTTCCACGTAATGGGTGGCGACGCCCAGATGCAGAGCATCGGCGGCCCGGAGCCGCGCCCCGGTCAGACCGAGATACAACCCCACCTGGCCGGGCAGCCGGGACAGGAACGAGCTGCCGCCCACATCGGGAAAAAAGCCGATCCCGGTTTCCGGCATGGCGAACAGGGTCCGCTCGGTGGCGACCCGGAAGCGTCCATGCACCGAGACTCCGACGCCGCCGCCCATGACGATGCCGTCGAGCAGGGCGATATAGGGCTTGGCCATGGTCTTGATGCGGCGGTTCAGCCGGTATTCGTCGCGGTAGAAGGCGGCGATGAAGGCGCGGTCGCCGGCCTTGCAGGCCTCGAACAGCAGCTTGATGTCGCCGCCGGCGCAGAACGCCTTTTCCCCCGCCCCTTCGATCACCACCGCCACCACGCCGGCATCCTCGGCCCAGGCCTTCAACCGCGGATACAGGGCATGGATCTGGTCCAGGGTCAGGGCATTGAGCGCCTTGGGCCGGTCGAGGATGACGCGGCCCAGGCTGCCGCTCCGTTCGAAATGAATCTCGGAGATCATGGGAGATTGCCTTTCCACAGTTCGGCATAAGTCTCACGCAGCAGGTTCTTCTGCACCTTGCCCATGGCGTTGCGCGGCAGATCGTGAACCACCACCACCTGCTTGGGAAGTTTGTAATTGGCCAGCCGGCCGCGCAAGCCGGCGATCACCCCCTCGGGAGTGAGGACGGACCGGGCGGCCGCCACCACGATGGCGAGGCCGGCCTCGCCGAAATCCGGGTGCGGCATGCCGATTACGGCGGATTCGGTAACGCCGTCCAGACGGTCGATGGCGTCCTCCACCTCCTTGGGATAGACGTTGTAGCCACCCGATATGATCAGATCCTTGGCGCGGCCGACGATGGCCACATAGCCCCGCCCGTCGATCACCCCCACATCGCCGCTTTTGAAGAAACCGTCGGCGGTAAACTCGGCCTTGGTCTTTTCCGGCATGTTCCAGTAGCCCTTGAAGATATTGGGGCCTTTGACCTCGATGATGCCGACCTCCCCCGCCGGCAGCACCTGGCCGTCCTCGCCGGTGATGCGCAGCGCCACGTCCGGCAGGGGAAAGCCCACCGTGCCGGCCCGCCGCTCGCCGTCCAGCGGGTTGGAGGTGAACATGCCGCCCTCGGTCATGCCGTAGCGTTCCAGGATGGTGTGGCCGGTCTTGGCGCTGAAGCTGTTGAAGGTCTCCTCCAGCAGCGGCGCCGATCCCGAGATAAACAGCCGCATGGAACGGCAGGCCGCCGGCGTCAGGTTGGGGCTGGCGATCAGGCGAGTGTAGAAGGTCGGCACCCCCATGAACACGGTGGCGCGCCCCAGCAGCCCGATCACCTGCTCGGCGTCGAATTTGGGGCAGAAGATCATGGCGCCGCCGTTCAGCAGCACGCAATTGATCGCCACGAACAACCCGTGGGTATGGAAGATCGGCAGGCAATGCAGCAGCACATCGCCGGGGCGGAACCCCCACAATTCGTGCAAGGTGGCGGCGTTGCTGGCCAGATTAGCGTGGCTCATCATGGCGCCCTTGGGCCGGCCGGTGGTGCCCGAGGAGTAGAGAATGGCGGCGATGTCGTCGCCGCCCCGGCTGGTGGTGGCGAAGTCCGGACGCTGATCCCGGGCGCGCTCGGCCAGACTGCCCTCGCCGTCGCTTCCCAGGGTCAGGACACAGGTGGCGATGCCGGCCTCGGCCGCCAGCCCCTCCAGCTCGGCCGAACGGTGGGGCTGGCACACCACGGCGCGCGGCGCCGCATCGGACAGGAAATAGGCCAGTTCGCCGGCCTGATAGGCGGGGTTGAGCGGCAGCAGGATGGCGCCGGCCCGCAGGCAGGCGAGATACAGCACCACCGCCGCCGCCGACTTGTCCACCTGCACCGCCACCCGGTCGCCCGGCGTCACCCCGGCGGCGATCAGGGCATGGGCGAACCGGCCGGACGCCGCCTCCAATTGGCCATAGCTGAGGGTCGCCCCGGGCGATGCCCCGCCGGCGGGAACCTCGATGAACGGCCGCGACCGGTCGGCGGGAAAACGCGAGCGGAACAGCTCGAACAGATTGTCCAACATGCGGCGTCTCCCCGAAACGTATCATTAATACCGACGAGCCACTGACGTGACTCGTCTTGTTGTCCCTCAGACGCCGGGCGCTGTGGGCTTGTGGGCTATGCCCATCCGCCTCTCGGCGGACCGCCTTCGGCGTCCCTTGCCCTTTGGGCTACGGCGCCCACCCCTCGCATTTGCTCGGGGCCGCGCGTGCTCGCTTCGCTCGTCCCTACGGGACCGCATCTGCGATGCGTCGTTTGCCCCTGCGGGGCTGCACGGCCTTGCCGTCTCGCCATCGAACTGAAAAAGATCAATTCGATAGCTCGGCGGTATAAGGCCCTCAGGGGATAGCACGGCGCCCATCCCGGCGCCAGCGGATTGTATCCACAGAGGCTATTCTTGGATACAATATCACGACATGATGGACACGAATTCGGCGAAGATATCCGCCTGGATGGTGACATGCTTGCGCATGGCCGCCTGCGCCCGGTCGGGGTCGGCGGCGGCGATGGCGGCCATCACCTCGCCATGCTCGTGGAAGCTGCCCTCCACCCGCTGGGGATGGTTGAGCTGATAGCGCCGATAGGGCGCCAGCCGCGCGAACAGCGAACGCGCCATATCCTTGAGCACCTCGTTGTGGCTGCCGTCATAGATGGCATCGTGGAAGGCGCGGTTGATGGCATAGTATTCGTCCAGGTCGCGGGCCTCGCACATGCGGCCGGCGGCGTCCTGCAACCGGGCCAGATTGGCCTTCTCGTCGGGCGACATGCGGCGAGCGGCGAAGCGGGCGCACAGGCCCTCGATTTCGCTCATCACCTCGAACATCTGGACCATGCGGTGCAGGTCCAGCGGCGCCACCACCGCACCCTGGCGCGGCTTCTTGACCACCAAGCCGGAATGGACCAGTTGCAGGATGGCCTCGCGCACCGGCGTCCGCGACAGACCGAACCGGGCGGCGAGCCCCTCTTCGTCCAGCCGGGTTCCGGGGCGCAGATGCCCCTGGAAGATGTCCCTCTCGATGGCCTGGCGGATTTCCTCCGCCCGGGTTTCCGGCCGCTTCCGCTCGTTCATGGTTCATGCCCCTCAAACGCCGGGCGGGCGCCTCCGCGCCCTAGGCTCCTCCGCTGCGCTTCGGGTCGCTCAACGCTCCCGCGCTCGCGCTCGCTTTGCTTACTCATGGCCCATGTCCCTCATTGTGGGCTTCGCCCACCCCTCGCATTTGCTCGGGGCCGCCCTGCGGGTGTCGTGTGCCCCTACGGAGCTGCACCGCCGGGTGCTCATATCCGTGATCCACGCCGGCTCCAATATACATATTCGCCAAGCCATGTCGAAGCCGGATCGATTTCCTGCACACAAAATCAGAGTTATCCGTATACATGATATGGACGGATCGCATCCCGTGTGATACTTCCATGAGGCTCGGCACCCCGTTTGGTTCACCCGGAGCGCGCGAATCCGGGCTAATGTAGTGATGAGAGACGGATGCTCATGGATTTTGGCCTGACCCCGGACCAGGAGGCGTTTCGCCGGACCGCCCATGATTTCGCCGCGGGCGAAATGGCGCCCCACGCCGCCCATTGGGACGAGGCCGAGATCTTCCCCCAGGATGTGTTGCGCAAGGCGGCCGAACTGGGCTTCGCCGGCATCACCGTGCGCGACGATGTGGGCGGCTCGCAGCTTTCGCGGCTCGACGCCGCCCTGATCTTCGAGGAACTGGCCACCGCCTGCCCGTCCACCGCCGCCTATATCTCCATCCACAACATGGCGTCGTGGATGATCGACAGCTTCGGCGACACCGACCAGCGCCGGCGCTGGCTGCCCGACCTGACCACCATGCGCCGCTTCGCCAGTTATTGCCTGACCGAGCCCAGTGCCGGCTCCGACGCCGCCGCCTTGCGCACCAAGGCCGAGCGCCAGGGTGACCATTATGTGCTGAACGGCAGCAAGGCCTTCATCTCCGGCGGCGGCCGTTCCGATCTCTACGTGGTGATGGCCCGCACCAATGGCCCCGGCCCCAAGGGCATCTCGTGCCTGGTGGTGGAGGCCGGCACCCCCGGCCTGTCCTTCGGCAAGCCGGAAAAGAAGCTGGGCTGGAAGAGTCAGCCCACCGCCGCGGTGATCTTCGAGGATTGCCGGATCCCGGCCGCCAACCGCATCGGCGCCGAGGGCGACGGCTTCAAGATCGCCATGAAGGGCCTGGACGGCGGCCGCATCAATATCGGCGCCTGTTCGCTGGGCGGCGCCCGCCGCTGCCTGGAACTGGCCCTGTCCTATACCAGGGAGCGGAAGCAATTCGGCCAGGCCATCGCCGATTTCCAGGCCACCCAATTCCGCCTCGCCGACATGGCCACCGAACTCGACGCCGCCCGGCTGCTGCTCCATCGCGCCGCCGATTCACTGGACCGGGCCTCGCCGCAGGCGACGGTGCATTGCGCCATGGCCAAGCGCCTAGCCACCGATGTCGGCTTCCAGGTGGTGGACGCGGCGCTGCAGATGCACGGCGGCTATGGCTATATCAAGGACTACCAGATCGAACGCTATCTACGCGACCTCAGGGTGCATCAGATCCTGGAGGGGTCCAACGAGATCATGCGGGTGATCATCGGGCGGGCGCTGACGGCTTAGGCGGGCGTCGAGGACGGCGATCGAGGGGGACCGGAATCGACCGTAGGGAGTTGGCCCGTTGAGGGCGCGCCGCTCATGCGGCGAAAGCCAAGCGAGCGGAGCGAGCGCCCGGCGATTGAGGGGCACAAAGAAAGGAGCATCATGGCGAGCATCGGATTCATCGGTCTGGGCAATATGGGAGCGCCGATGATGCGCAACCTGCTGAAAGCCGGACATACGGTCAAAGCCTTCGACCTGTCGGAGCCTGCCCGCGCCGCCGCCGCCCTGGCGGGGGCCGCCGCGGTGTCCGGCGCCGCCGAGGCGGCCCGGGGGGCCGAGGTGGTGGTGACCATGCTGCCGGCCGGCCAGCATGTGACCTCGGTGATGCTGGGCGAAGACGGCCTGTTCGCCGCCGCCGCCGCCGGCACCCTGTTCATGGATTGCTCGACCATCGACGTCGCCACCGCCCGGCGGATCGGTGACGCCGCCGCCCAGGCCGGCCACGCCATGATCGACGCCCCGGTCTCGGGGGGGGTCGGCGGCGCCGAGGCCGGCACCCTGACCTTCATGGTCGGCGGCCCCGTGGCGGCGTTCGAGCGCGCCAGGCCTGTGCTTGAGGCCATGGGCAAGACCATCGTCCATGCCGGCGGCCCCGGCAACGGCCAGGCGGCCAAGATCTGCAACAACATGCTGCTGGGCATTTCCATGATCGGCACCTGCGAGGCCTTCGCCCTGGCCGAGAAGCTGGGGCTCGACCACCAGAAGCTGTTCGACATCGCCTCGAAGTCATCGGGCCAGTGCTGGTCCATGACCACCTATTGTCCGGTGCCCGGCCCGGTGGCGACCTCGCCGGCCAATCGCGACTACCAGGCCGGCTTTGCCGCCGCCATGATGCTGAAGGACCTCAAGCTGGCGGTAGAGGCGGCGCAACTGGCCGGCGCCACCGTGCCGCTGGGCGCCGAGGCCGCCCAACTTTATTCCATGATGGTCGGCGCCGGTGACGGCGGCCTGGATTTTTCCGGCATCATTCATCTGCTGCGCGGAAGAAGGTAACGTGGGGCGCCCGAGAGCAATGAAATAGGCTCTATTCGCAATTCGTATTGATCTCGTGTAGACTGGCGGAAACGCGGGAGGTTTTGCGCGATGGATCGGAAGGAATTTCAGGCGTGGCTGTCGGCAGTGGACACGCTGAGCGAGGCGCAGAAG
>Ga0316222_1000899_pt1 | contig 41034 bp, 34 predicted proteins | sample TBH18011metaG_FD_206008 | JGI IMG/M metagenome (GOLD analysis project Ga0316222, IMG submission 206008) | Freshwater microbial communities from Trout Bog Lake, Wisconsin, USA - TBH18011 | ecosystem: Environmental > Aquatic > Freshwater > Lake > Hypolimnion/Profundal zone | place: USA: Wisconsin... | reverse complement strand
ATTCCAATGACGGTAATTTATATATGGCCCTCAAATGTTATCTGGAGGCATATCAGGCCTGCGAAAAAACCAAAGATTACATCAACCTCGCCGATGTCTGTAATCATTTGGGTTCTATCTATCTTACGCTTAATAGGCCCTATAAGTCAATGGAATATCATCGTCAAGCGCTCCAATATCGTTTGAAACTCAATACTCCCGAAGGATTAGCCAATTCATACAACAACATCGGGAAGGTTTTTCTGGCCGAAAACAACCCGGATAGCGCCCGGGTTTATTTTTCCAGGGCGCTAACTAATTGTGACCATATTTCATATATTAAGGGGAAGGTAAAAGCGTTGACTAACCTGGGGAAGGTATGCAACCTGCAGTTGAAGCACCTAGAAGCAAAACTTTATCTGCTTAAATCATTGGATATTGCGCGTAAATCTGGTTACGATGCCGGGATTGCAGAAGCCTCTCTGGAGCTGGGCAATACTTTACTTGGATTAAACCAGCCTGATTCAGCACAACATCTTTTCGAACTTTGTCTGTACAAAGCCAAATTAGCCAATCTAACTGAGGTATTTCATGACAGCTATTGGGGTTTATACCGATGTTATCTCATTGAAGGCCATTATGCAAAAGCATTACAGTACTATGTGCTTTTTTCAGAAGCCGATAAAAAACAGATCAGGGCCGAAAATAATCAGGAACTAGCGGAATTGCGGCTCACATTCGAGTCAGAAAAGAAAGAAAAAGACAACGAATTGCTTCGTCAGGATAATGAATTTAAAAAAAATACTATTCTCCGGAAAGATGCCTTTATTTTAATGGCCGTTATTGCATTATCAATTTCAGCAGTATTTGCCCTATTGTTTTACACCTTGTTTGAAACGAAAAAAAAAGCGCATCGCAAATTGGCAAAGCTTAACGATAAGGTTGTTATACAAAACTTTGAACTTGAGAAATTAAATAAAGAACTTGAAAATGCAAACCGCGAGAAGGATAAAATATTTTCAATTATCACCCACGAATTGCGCAATCCGCTATTCTGGTTTCAGAATTTAACCCAAATGTTGTCTTTAAAATATAATAAAATGCCATCGGATATGGTCCGGAAAACATTGGAAGCTCTGGACGAATCGGCAAAAAATGCTTTTCAGCTGATGGATAACTTACTGCATTGGTCCAGATCGCGTCTGAACCGAATTACGCCCGTGATTAACGACCACTCACTGGAAAAGCTCGTCCATGAATCTTCACGCATGTACGAAACCATCCTTAGACAAAAAAATATCCGTCTTACCATCAATCTTCCGGAAGGAGTTTTAATAAAGGCTGATGGTGATTTATTCATGAGTGTTATCCGTAACCTTGTTTCAAATGCCATTAAATTCACGCCTGAATATGGAACTATCGAAATATCAGCAGTTTCTGAAAATCATGGATACATTATATCTGTCCAGGATTCAGGAATTGGAATCGAAGAAAAGCAAAAACAAACCATTTTCAAATCTGATTCGGAATCATCCTCTATTGGATTAATGAACGAAAAAGGCTCCGGATTTGGGTTGAAGCTATGTAAGGAATTTGTCGAAATAAATGGGGGAAGTATTTGGATTACAGATAATAGCGTTAAAGGTTCATGTTTCTCTTTCTCCGTACCTTCAACAAATTAACTCTCCGGATCAATTACTTTCAAAAGCCCAATAATTCTATTCCGGAGTTGTTTTAAAAATTGTAAACTTGTAGCAAACTAACCAAACAAATCATTATATGAAGAAAATACTTCTATTCGTTTACTTTTCCGGATTTGTAATATTCGGTATTGCGCAGGTCAATGATTCTACCTCTGTTAGAATCAGAAATGTGGTGAAGTTTCTTCCGATTAATCTCCAGTTTAATTCAGTTGCATTTGAATTTGAGCGGATGATTAACATCAAAAATTCGGTATCCCTCGAGATTGGGTTGCCTTCTCAGAAGTCAATAGTGGGGAAATATGGAATTAATGCAAATTCTGATTTAAAAACTGCCGGATTCGGAACCACCACCTTAAGGGCAGCCTATCGCCATTATACCGGAAAACAAAAGCTTCCAAAAGGCTTTTATTTAGAACCTTACATCAAATACCAGCAAATTAAAGGGAATGCAAGTATTGAAGGGGTAAATGATGCGGAGATACCCTATGCCGGAACCTCTGATTTCAAGTTTAATACCTTAAATATGGGTTGTCAATTGGGTATACAGTTCCTTATTGCTAAAAGGGTGAGTATAGATCTCTTTTTTCTGGGATTGGAAGGTGGTTTTTTAACTGGAAATATTAAGACAACGCCATCGCTTTCAACTCAATATGATCCAATTATTTTAAGTGTTTTAAATGAAGTGATAGCTCAAAATATTGCAAATTTACCCTTGTTCATCAAAAACAAGCTCTCAGTTAATCAAACAGATACTCAGGTAATAGTAAAGGCAAATAATATTCCATATCCATGGTTTCGGGGCGGTGTAAGTTTTGGAATTGCTTTTTAAATAAAAATAGCTCATTCATTTAATTGTATGAGCTATTTAAACTTGTTTCTATGCGTTTCTAGTTTCCCTGAACCGGTACACAATTGATTACCTGGATATCCATAAGCATACCTGAACATCGCCCTTTAAAGGTTCCTCTTGACCCTGTTTTATAATGTACAAGTTTTGAGGCATAAGTTACAATATCTGCACTATCGATAGTGCAGCTCACACCTTCCATTGCATCTTCTAGACTAAAAACGATACTATGGTTATCCAAATTTCTAATACTTTTTATTTCACCTGTAACTGTTATAGCCTTATCGAGATATTTTTTGGTTGCAATCGTCTCATCATTCCGAAAATCTGATATCAACTGTTTGGCGGATAGCAAGTAAACTGAATTTTCATTTGCAAGATTTCTGCGCGGCATATTAAAAGCAAAATAAATAGCAGAAAACGCAGCAATCAATCCAATAAGTAAAATCCAGAGTAGCCATTGAACCGTTTTTCTTTTGGTCATATTTAAAGTTTTATGGTTGATAAGGTGTGTAAGCTGCATCAATTTTGATAGTTACCTCTTTTGCAATTTTATCTCTTACTGCGGATGGAATTGATATGCCGAAAGCTTCAGGAATCACTTTGAATTCTGTTATGGCGAGAATTTTATTTTTTCCAGGTATAATCTGAGCCTTTAAAATGATTTCATTGCTTACACCATGCATTGTCAATACTCCTTTAACATCAACCAGAACCACCTTTTCACTTTTCCACTCTATAGGAGAAATAATTTTCCCATTGAACTTTGCCTTTGGAAATTTCACCGATTCCATATAGTTTTCATTAAAGTGCTCTTCCATCAATGCCCGGCGAAACTTAAACGAGGTAGTTAAAACTGAAAATGCAATTTCATTTTTATCAATATCAATTAATGTGGTGGCCTGATTAGATTCTGCAACAATGTCCTCGACAGAGGTTGAAGAGTTGAAATTGATTTTTGCATCTTTGGTGAAAAACCGGTTTTGAGCCTGTACGTTAAAAACGATCAGACTAAAGACAAAATAGAGAATTAACTTATTCATAACCATTGCATTATTATTTTGTAAATGAAAAAACTCTTGAAATATTAAATCCCAGATGGATACCCATGTTACTCCATGTTTCAGTAGTTTTGCCGATAAAACCACCCTCGCGCATTGCCTGTGAATTGGTCAGCATAATCTGAAAAACGTGTCCTCCAGTTTCAATATCAATACCAATTGAAAGCGGATTATAATATTTAACAGGGGTTGGAATCGATTGACTGATTGCCTTTTCATTAGGTCGATAGACATAGTAATATTCAACATTTAAGGCTATTCGCTTTGATAACTTGTATCGGCCACCTAGCCCAATTGCAAAGAGGTCGTTCTTATCCAATTCTGTTGGAACAAGATTCCTGTGAATGACAGTAGGTGTCAACTGCAATGAAAGACTCTCATTGAACTTTCTGGCAATCAGAATTTGATGAATATACGACATTCGCGAATATGCATTTTTCATCAATGTGTCCGTATTTAATGAAATATACTCTGTACTAAATAAATAGGTCAAATGAATTGGCATATTTTTAGCCCCGCTGGTTTGCCTGAGAATCGAGACTTTTGCGAATCCATCGAATGTTTTTTGATAGGTACTTCGTCCAATTCCGACTTCAAGCCAATCTGTCAGACCATATTCCAACGAGAAATGAATTAAACCATTATCCAATCCATAAAGATTATAGGACCCTGAATTGATATCTCCAAAACGATGCGAAATTCTAAAATCAAGCTGTTTTTTTTTCATCTGCTCAACTGAGTGCCCATTGACAATTCTGGTAGCTTTGAAGGTTGCGGCAGCATAAATTGTTTGTGGTTTAATCTCCTTATCCAGTAAAGAATCAAGATCCTGGCTCCAGACTTGATTAGAGAATAATACTATTAATCCTAATATAATTACAGATTTTAGCGAGTTTATTTTCATTAATTTAATTATTTAGTGCTCCTTTTTTTATCCAGGTTTGAATTTTAAGTATGTCACAATCACTTAGTTTCATACCCCCTTTGGGCATTTGATTAAAGCCTGACAGCTGCTGAATATCGCCAATCAGTTTACCATTCTGGACGTAAGTTTTTACATCAGTGTAATTTTGTAATAAAACTCCTGCACCGCTGGATGGTCCCGCTGAGTTTGAATGGCATGCCCAGCAATTGGAGGAGAGGATTGGTTGAATCACGGTACTAAAATTAGTTACTGTCGTATCGCATACAGTTGAACCTGGGGTACCATATAAAGCCTCTTCGCTGTCATAATAGCAGCTGGTAAGAGAGAAAAATACAATTACTAAAATTAAATTCTTCATATTTTTGAGTTAATTCTGTACTTCGCCAGTGGCTTTCCAAATTTCAAGCTGACGCATTTCACAATTTGTTAATAGACCTCCTGGTGGCATTTGTAAAGTTATCCCACGTACGGCCGATAATATATTCCCATTATCCATATTTGCTTTTACGTTAGTATAACTATCCAAAAGTATTCCCTTTTGAGCAGAGGAACCACTATGGCATGAAACACAGTTTGCAGTCATAATAGCGACTATCTGATTCGAATAGGTGACTGTTCCGGTGGTATCACATGACGATGAACAAGTTGAATTAAGTGCTCCATCCTTGATCCAATTATAGATACTGTCCTTTTCTGCAGTGGTTAACTTAGCGTAAGAGCTTGGTGGCATATTATTATTGGCAACAGCAGTGTAAAGTCTGCTGGAGTTTGGGGAACCTGCCACCACCATATTACTCATAACAGAGGCATAACTTGTAATGATATAACCTTCTTTGGCTGTAGTCTGATTATGACAACCTGTTGTGCCACATGAGGATAATAAAACCGGCAGAATATCCCTCTGAAAACAAACCAGTGAACCTGTTCCACCTGATGGTGGTGTTGTACCACCTGTACCACTTTTGCCAGTGGTATCTGCAGTACAAGTGGTTTTTAATGCTCCCTGGTCAATCCAGACTCGGATTAAGATGCGGTCATTTTCTGAAAGCGGAATTCCAGGAGGCATTAATTGCTTAAATGCTTTCCCTGTAATCGCTTGATAAGCAGTGCTTTTTTCTGCATTATATGGAGTTACCGATTGTAGGATTGAGGTATAATCCACAAATGAATATCCACCTCTGGATCTGCTTGAGCTATGGCAACTTCCACAATTATTTATGAAGATTGGCGCAATTTGGGTATCAAAGCAAACTGGTTTAAGGGTTGCAACATTAAGTCCGTCATGCCGGCATTGGACTTGAATAAGTGCTAAAATAATTAATAAAGACAGGAGTTCTATGAATGTCCAAATGGTTTTTCTCCTTCTCAAGACATATAGATTTAATTTTCTTCGGGTGAAACGCATCAATGTTATTTTTTTTTAACTAAACGAAAAATGACTGTTCTTTTAAATCTTAATAGCTATTTGATGATTAAATCAACCAAAAGGTTGCAAATGATTTAAAACGAACCTTAAATTCATCCAAATAAACAGAAATATTATATGATTGTTTTCAAAATGAAAGTAAGAATTGAGGTAACACCTTAATTTTGAAGCATTCTAAATTAGAAACAGATTTCACTGATTGGGATAACCGGAGAATTTTCAATTGAAATCATAGCATTGATAATACGGGCTTCTGAAAATAGTGGAAGATCTTCAGGGCGGAGTGGGGTAGGAGTGATTCTTCCTTCTTTCAGATACCCCTGAAGCCTGGTACCGATCAGAAGTGGATTTTTGGGCGAATACCATATGTTATCATGTAAGAATATAGTATTCGCATATGAAATATCAGTTATTAAGCCATTCTTAACAATCAATATATCATCATAATATCCTTTTTTTTGATATAATTTGAAAAGTTTGGATCTATTGGCATACTTAAATTCGTAATCTATATTATCATCTATAATCATACGCAATGAACTGATTGGTCTGATTTGGTATAAAACATATTCAATATTCACAATATCAATTCCATAGATAACAGTACATTTCAATGTTTCATCCTGTAGGTCTGCAGGAACTGAGAGGTACGATTCAAGCTTTAGGTCAGGTTGGCTTCCAAAAAAGTGGCTTCTGGTGCGGTTGCACCTTTGATTATGCAGCTCAAGGCGCTGGAAGCAATTATTTTCATAGCAAATGGTCTCAATAAATTGGTACATCGACTTTATCTATTAGTTCCTGGTATTCTTTTTCGGGATCACTATAAAATGTGATCCCTCCTCCACTTTTAAACAAAAATTCCGTTCCATTCTTCTCAATAAACCTGATCATCACAGCAGACTGAAGTTCAGAACCATCGAAAATGCCAAATACTCCTGTATAATATCCTCTTTTGTAGGTCTCTGATTTACTGATTATTTCGAGGGTTTTTTTCTTTGGAGCCCCACAAATTGACCCGGCGGGTAGCAAGGCCGAAAGAATTTCACCCAAATGAGCCTGATAATTTGCAGGAAGCTTACCTGTAATTTTGGAGCTTACCTGTAATAAAGTTTTATTGGAAGTTTTAATCTTGTCCAGAAAACGGAATTTCTCGACTTTCACATTTGTGGAAACCTTCGAAAGATCACTTCTGATCATATCTACAATAGTATGATGTTCAGCTGTTTCCTTTGTGTCATCTAATATCTTTCTTTCAGCATCTGGAACAGATGAATCGATGGTTCCTTTCATTGGATAGGACGAAATTGTATCATCTGATATCGTAATAAAAAGTTCAGGTGAAAAAACAACGAATAGATCCTTAAACAGTAATTTATAAGGTGCATCGCTGTTATAAAAAATCTCCTTAAGTGATAGATCTGTTTCAATAGGGGTTTGAAATGTGAGGTTTGTAAGAAAGGAATTGCCAATTTTTATTTCATTCGAAACGTGATCAAATGATTTTTTATAAACCCTATAGCTTACCGGAAATTTGTTGAAAACAAATTCTCTTTTTTTTAAATATTGATTATTAATGTTATTTTTAGTAGGAAATTTGAAATAGATCTCATTATCAGCTGCCTCATGTAAGGGAAGAATGATAGGATTTTTCATTTCGAAGTCAATGATGAAAATAAAGGGCTTGCGCTCTTCACCCCATCTGTCCATTTTTTCAATATAGGTTTTATTCTGAAGTTGCATCATGCTAAATGACCTAATATTAACTCAAGTGATTTAAGGTTTAGTATTATTACCCGATTTCTTTCCCAGCGAATGATCTTATCTTCTTCCATTTTGCTGATCGTTCGTGCCAATGAAGGACGAGCTACGCCAAACATTTCAGCTAATCCTTTTTGGCTTTGGTTCATTATAAGGGATGATGATCCGGGATTCAATTGATTTAATAAATATGAAGCAATTTTTTCTTTGATAGTTTTATAACTTAATAAAGCAATTTTGTGAGATAAGAATTGAACTTTTCCCGAAACGATATTGAGATAGTTGGTTAAAACTCGTGAATCACTAGATAACAACGAAGTAAAGTCATTTTTATAGATGATTAAAATCTTTCCTTCAGATAACGCTGATAAATTGACAGGAAATATGCTTTGTGGCCCAAAAAGAAATGCCGGAGCCACCATTTGCGGCGGATCTAACCCCTCAATTTTAAGACTGATACCCGAGTAATCAATCATTTCACCTTTTAGTTTACCTTCCAATAAAATCATTGCTTTTTCAATTCGATCACCTGAAAAGGCTAAAACCTCATTATTTGAAAAATGCTGTATCTGATGTTGAACCTTATTTATTAAAATTGTAATTTCCTGGACTTTCAGTCCAAAAAATAAGGGGGCTAATTTTAAAATTTCAAACATTCAGATATTATTATTATTTTTTGCAAATATAATATTAGTGTCACAAATGTTACACTACAGAAGTTATCCTTATCGTATTTTTGTCACCAGAAATACAGGAGATCCATTAAATTCGATGCTTTACTATAAGCAAATATTTATTTAATTTTAAGAAAATGGAACGCGATATTATAAAAATTGATGAGGACCTGTGCACCGGATGCGGACAATGTGTCCCTAATTGTTATGAAGGTGCACTTCAAATAATTGACAATAAAGTTCGTTTAATTAGTGATTTAATGTGTGATGGGCTTGGCGCTTGTATCGGTCATTGTCCTGAAGGGGCAATCACCATTGAAAAGAGGGAAGCTGAGCCTTATGATGAGTATAAAGTTATGGAAATCATGGTTTCCAAGGGATTTAATACTGTTGTTGCTCATCTTCGGCATTTAAAGGAACACAACGAAACTGTGTATTTAAAACAAGGAATGAAGTATCTTATTGAAAATGAATTAAAACTATCATTTATGATTCATGATGTAAAGAAGGTTGTTCATCAAATGGATAGCATGAATGATGAAGCTGGTTTCGGTGGTGGATGTCTGGGATCAAAAACCATAATATTTGATCTTACAAAATTAAAAATGGCTGATAATCAAATTAAAGGCTCAATTCAATCTCAGTTGGGGCAATGGCCTGTTCAACTCCATTTAATTAACCCGGGTGCAACCCATTTTAGCCATTCTGATTTATTGGTAGCAGCTGATTGCAGTGCATTTTCTCTTGGCGATTTTCATCAGAGATGGTTAAAAAACAGGACATTGGTCATAGCTTGTCCAAAGCTTGATCAGGGTAAAGAAAACTATTTACAAAAATTTATTGTGTTGATAGATCAGGCGAAGGTTAATACAATTACGGTTTTGATTATGGAAGTACCTTGCTGCGCAGGATTGCTTCAACTAGTTGAGATGGCGATATCACGTGCAATGAGGAAAGTTCCTGTTAAAGCTGTTATCATAGGTATCAAAGGTGAAATTCTAAGCGAAGAATGGATTCAATGAACTAAGCATTTCGGCAATCACAAACACAGATGATCTGTCCGACTGAGCGCGTTCTATCCGACCATTTACTTTCAATTTAAATTCGAGTGAGAGATAGGTATGGGATCTATTATGGGCTTTTAAACCTTGCTAACTTTTTCGTATTTTCGCAGAATAAAACGCAGCCGGAATGAAGAAATTGTTTACGTATTTTATTCAGGGACTTTTACTAGTCGCTCCTTTGGGGATTACGGTATATATTGTTTATCGGATTTTTACTTTTACCGATGGATTGTTATCGACTTATCTGCAGGAACATTTTGAAATCAAGACTCCTGGTTTAGGAATCCTGATTATTTTTGTTTTTCTTGTTTTATTAGGAATGGTTGGGGAGACTATTTTAGCCAGACCAATTAAAAATTTAATTAACAGGATTCTTCAAAAGACCCCTTTTCTTAAATTAATTTATTCGTCAATTAACGATTTATTTTCTGCTTTTATCGGTAAAGAACGAAAATTTCACCGCCCGGTAATGATATTGATCAACAGAGAGAATAATTTATGGAAAATTGGATTTATAACCCAGGATACTCCAATACATATTAATGACAATGCATTGATTACTGTTTATTGTCCTTTTTCTTACGGATTTTCAGGAGAGCTTTACTTTGTTCCTTCAACAAACATAAAATCGCTTGAGATTCCACCCACTGAGGCAATGAAATTTATCATCTCAGGAGGGGTTTCGGGCGTCGATTTTCACACAAAAACATTATAAAACCTATGGGATATTCCTTTGATGAACCGTTTCCGGCAGATTGTCATCAACCGAAACCTTTTTGACCTTTTTATTCCTGTCAATTGAACGTTCTTTAGCTTCAATCTCTTTCTTTTTCAATTCCCTGGCTTGTTTCTCAGAATTAGCATCTTTGTTTTTCTTTTTATCTGATCTTTTTTTCTTGAGACCTTTTCCTTGCTGTTTATTGTTCTGGATTTCCGACTTACTTGAGTTTTGCATATTATTTCCCGCCTGAACTGGAATAAAACAGAAAAAAAAGCTAGCGATAAGGAAAATTGAAATGATTTTTTTCATACCTGTAATTTTAAAAATTAACATTAAAGATTTGCTTTCTTGAAAATACGAAATTTCAATTAATTTGTTATAAAAACAAGGTTTTATTTTTATTAAATTAATGCATCTGCCAATTTTGCAGAAATTTGTATTTTGGCCGGAAATTTGCTTGGAGATATTGTAATTATTTGAATGAATTTAAAAATTAAACTATGATTGGAAGTTGGATAATATTTATTGTTTTTGCTTTGGTGAGTTGGTTAATCAGCCATCAGTTAAAACGTCGTTTTGAGGAGTATTCTGTAATCGCGACTTCAAATGGAATGTCGGGAAGGGAAGTCGCTGAGCAAATGTTGCGGGATAATGGAATCTATGGTGTTACAATTGAATCGGTAGAAGGAAAACTTACTGATCATTATGATCCGACAACTAAAACGATTAATCTGAGTGAAGATGTTTATAATGGTCGTAATGTTGCAGCTGCAGCTGTTGCCGCACATGAATGTGGACATGCATTACAACATGCAGCAGCTTATCAGTGGCTTGGATTACGATCGGGTTTAGTTCCCATTGTAAGTTTTGCCTCACAATGGATGCAATGGATTTTATTGGCTGGAATTCTTCTGGTGAATACTTTTCCGGCAATTTTATTAGCGGGAATTGTCCTGTTTGCCATGACAACATTATTTAGTTTTATTACTTTACCTGTAGAAATCAACGCCAGTCACAGGGCTTTGATCTGGATCAAAACAACCGGTATAACCAATTCACAGACACAACTCAAGGCCGAGGATGCCTTAAAATGGGCAGGTTATACCTACATTGTTGCTGCATTAGGTTCCCTTGCCACTTTATTGTATTATATCATGATCTACATGGGAGTGAGAAGGGATTAAGCATTTGTTTATTAAACCCTGACAGGGTTCTAATACCTGTCAGGGTTAGTTTTTGCAAATGAAAATCTTAAAACAGGTTATTGATAAAATCGCGTTCCGGTGCAGTTGGGAATTGTACATCAAGTGCAAAACCAGGGTGACGTTTGATCCATTGCCCGCGTGTAAAGTCGGGAAAATCTACCAGTTCTCCGCCTTTGGCAACTGACATTTCAGACAAAGCTGAAACAGCGCTCCAGGCTGCAGCATCATAAGCATCCAGAGGAACCAGCCTTTTATGACGGACAGTTTCAAAAAAATCGTTAAGCATTATAAAATCCATTCCGCCATGGCCTGAACCGGTAGCTTTTTCCCCTTTTTCGCGCCAATACTGATGGTCGTATTTCTTTAACCATTCCTCAGCCTTGTCCCAGGTATGAGGTTTACTTTGTCCTTCCACGTAGATCTGCTCGCCAGTGTCCTGCCAATCACCACCACCTTCACCCTTCCATAGACCATTGGTTCCCTGAACCCGGAAACCCAGAGAATATGGGCGAGGTAAATTAGTATCATGTGTTACGATTATCGTTTCGCCATTAGCACATTTAATCATGGAAGTCACAATATCGCCAAGATTGAAATTCAATTGATGGTAAGAACTATCCTTACTGACATGATCATCTACAAACTTCTTTAACCCTCTTGATTTTGTGGACATGGCAGATAGTGTTAAAAACCGGTTTCCGCGGTTAATATCCAGGTAAACGCCGATAGGTCCAAGTCCATGCGTAGGGTAAAGGTCTCCGTTTCGCCTGACCGCGTGAAGACCACGCCACATGGCTTCCGAATGGGCCTCCTTGCCGATTTTCAGGTCATTGGTAATCATATCAAACTTTACCCCACGCAAATCATGTTCATATCCGCATCGACAATGGATCAGCTCTCCAAACAGGTTTGTACGAACCATATTAAGAATGGCCATTACGTCGCGCCGATAACAAACATTTTCCATTATCATGACCTGATTTCCGGTTTGTTCATGAACATTTACCAGATCCCAGCACTCTTCAAGAGTATTTGCAGCGGAAACCTCTACTCCGGTATAGGGAACTCCGGATTTCATTGAAGCTATTGCCATAGGTACGTGCCATTCCCAGGGAGTCGCAATAATCACTGCATCAAGGATTTCATTTTTAAGCATCTCCTCAAAAGCATGATCGCTTCCGGTATAAGCTTTGGGGGCCTTCATGCCATTTTTAACAACCATTGATTGAACCCTATCAATCGCCTCCTGGTTTATATCACAAATCGACACAACATCAACTCCACCAACGGTTATTGAATCATGAACATGTCCACTTCCTCGACCTCCAACACCAATAAAACCAACCCTTACAACATTGGGATCCTGATTTACCGGTTTTTTGCCATTAAGCGTATTCTCTCCAAATACATTACTATCAGTTAAACCCAACCCTGCTAAACCAACACCGGCCACAGTTCCCATTTTAACAAAATCTCTACGGTTTGTTTTCATTTGATTTTTGTTTAGTTGTTGACTTTTCAATTTTGCTCTATTTCCGGAAGCATGCAAAAATGATTCTTCAAAACTATAAAATAAAATCTTTGAATACCTTTGCGCCGTTAAATTTAAAATTACAAATTATGAAACAAAAAGGTCTGGTGCGCCAGGCGAATCATGTTGCAACATTCAGAAAATTTGGCCGAAAGGGGTATTCTATTTTTCAAAGCCTTCACAAAGTAGTGAGAATAGGGTGCTTAAGCGTTTGTTATTTATTATTCGCAATACCTGCCAATGCTGAAAGAGACATGATGATTGCCGGACACGACACAATTAACTCAATGAAAGATATTGAAGTTGAAGAAGTTGTTGTCAGCGCACAGCGAGCCCCTGTTGCCTTCTCACAGGTGGCGCGCATCGTCAAAATAATTGGGAAGGAAGAGATCCAAACTGCGCCGGTCCAAAGTCTTCAGGACTTACTCCGATATGCATTGGACGTTGACATACGGCAACGCGGAGGTTTAGGAGTACAATCCGATATCAGCATGCGCGGAAGTTCATTCGATGAGGTACTCATCCTGCTCAATGGAATCAACATCAGTGATCCGCAAACGGGACACCATTCAATGAATCTCCCGGTTAGTTTAGATGCTATTGACCGCATTGAAATTCTGGAAGGGCCAGCATCCCGCATTTACGGGCCTGATGCCTTCAGTGGCGCAATCAACATAATCACAGGAACTTCAGACAAGTCAAACTTAAAAGCCCGTCTAAGTACAGGACAAAATGGTTTTTATGATGGCGGACTTTCTGGTACATTCGTTTCCGGAAAGATCAGTAATTTTGTCTCTGTGGACCATCGAAGTTCTGACGGATACATCAAAAACACCGATTTTAAGCTCACCGACGCCTTTTATGAGGGAAAACTGACAACCAAGGCAGGCGATCTGGATTGGCAACTCGGGCACACCGACAGGGGATTTGGGGCAAATAGCTTCTATACTCCTGCATTTCCTGATCAATACGAACATGTAAAAACAACCTTTGCCTCCATTAAACTGGAAACGGGTAATAAACTCCATTTTACGCCGTCAGTATACTGGCGAAAAAATCAGGACCACTTTGAGCTTTTCAGATATCCGAATTTAATTCCATCATGGTATACAACAGATAATTATCATCTTACAGATGTTTATGGGATTAATTTAAATTCATGGATTGCCTCTCCTCTTGGAAAAACAGCATTTGGAACCGATTTTAGAAGTGAAAATATCCTAAGCAATGTACTTGGATTATCATTAGTAAAACCACTTCCAGTCCCTGGTGAAGAGGGTCATTTTTTTACTAAATCAGATTCCCGGTCGAATTTCAGTCTATTCGTGGAACACTCTGTCAATTTTCAAAAATTTGCCGCCTCCGCAGGTCTCATGGCGAATTGGAATTCGCAATTGGAAGCAGGTTGGAAGTTATTCCCCGGAGCTGATCTGAGTTATCGGATTTCAAATTCCATAAAGTGTTATGTATCAATTAATACATCCCTCCGTATGCCAACTTTTACTGATCTGTACTATTCGAGTCCAACAAATATTGGCAACCCTTTGCTGCTCCCGGAAAAGGCTGTTGAGTACGAATCAGGGTTTAAATATCAGCTTAAGGGAGTTGAAGGTCATTTTGCCTATTTCCACAGGGATGGGAAGAATATGATAGACTGGGTTAAAATGCCGAATGATAATGTTTGGTATGCCGAAAACATTACAAAATTGAATACTAACGGACTTGAATTTTCAGCAAGAATCAATCCTGAGAAACTGTTGGATAAAAAAGTATTTATCCAGTCACTTAACCTCAATTGTTCGTGGTTAACCCAAAATAAACAATCAGGAATCTACGAATCTCAGTATGTTCTTGATTATTTGAAATATAAAATAAACCTGGGCATTTCACACAAGGTTCTGAAAAATATAGGAATCAATTGGCAAATATCCTATCAGGAAAGAAACGGAACCTACACTTACTGGAACGGTTCCCAATATGGCCAAAATGTGGAATATAAACCGTTTATATTGGTTGATAGCCGGTTACACTGGAATATAAAAGGTACGACATTATACCTGGAAGCTTCCAACCTGTTCAATAAATCGTATTTCGATTTTGGAAATATTCCTGAACCGGGGCGATGGTTAAAAATTGGTTTTATTCAACAAATGAATTTATAACTGTGAAAAGGGAAGTGAGAATGACTCATTTCCCTATAACTTATTGCCGAAGATTTAAAAATGACTATCTTCGCCATGCAAAAAATAAATGAAGAATTTATGTTAAAAGGAATTTTAGCCATTTCCGGACAACCCGGACTTTATAAAGTGATATCTGAAGGGAAGAACAATGTTGTGATAGAATCATTGTTAACAGGAAAAAAATCAACTGCTTATGCAGACGCTAAGATGTCATCGCTGGAGGATATTGCAATTTATACTTCATCTGAGGATGTTCCTCTAAAAAAAGTATTTCAAAAAATTGCGGATAAGGAAAACGGCGGGCAGGCCCTTGATGTTAAATCTTCTCCTGAAGAACTCAAGGACTATTTTGAGGAAATTTTACCGGAATATGATAAGGAGCGCGTGTATGGTTCTGATGTAAAAAAGGTTATTTCATGGTATAATCTATTGAATACAAAAGGTTTATTAGTTTTTGATTCAGATGTAACTGATGAATCAGTAATCGAAAAACCCTCTATCGATTCAGATACTAAGGAATAATATTTTTTAATAGGAAAATTGAGAATAAAAGCTTTCTGAATACAGAAATCTGTATTATTAGAATATAAAGATATAAAGGCGCGGAACTCCAAAGTGTTCTGCGTTTTATAATAAACATGAATAATAAATTCTGGTAATCTTATCTAATATAATGTTTGCCAGAATTATAGATTAATTCAAATAATGTTCACTTAAACTTTTTCTGCAATAAACTGCCGGATATTCTTCTCGATTCGGCCACCTGCATTGGCAACATCGCCTTTGACAAATTTGTCTCCTGTGATATTTTCAAAAAGTTCAATATACCGATCTGAAATCTGGTTAACCAATTCAATGGTCATTTCAGGTACTTTTTGTCCTTCAAGTCCCTGAAATCCATTTTCAATCAACCACTGGCGCACAAATTCCTTGGAAAGCTGTTTTTGATTTTCCCCTTTTGCCAAACGCGCCTCATATCCCTCAGCATAAAAATAACGCGATGAATCGGGTGTGTGTATTTCATCAATCAGGTATATCTGATCCCCCTTTTTTCCAAATTCATATTTTGTATCTACCAATATTAAACCCTTCTCTGCAGCCATTTCAGTGCCACGCTGAAAAAGCGAATGCGTATATTTTTCCAATATTTCATATTCTTCTGCTGATACAAGTCCTTGTTTAATAATCTCTTCCTTCGAAATATCCTCATCATGCCCTTCATTTGCCTTGGTAGTTGGTGTAATGATAGGGTTGGGAAATTTCTGACTTTCTTTCATCCCTTCAGGCATTTCAACCCCGCAAAGAACCCTTTTTCCTGCCCGATATTGCCGCCAGGCATGACCTGTCAAATAACCCCGGATGACCATCTCCACTTTAAATGGTTCGCATAAATGTCCAACCGTAACCATTGGATCCGGAGTCGCAATTTTCCAGTTAGGAACAATATCTGAAGTGGCATCCAGAAACTTAGCCGCTATCTGATTTAAAACCTGTCCTTTAAAGGGGATTCCCTTGGGTAAAACAACGTCGAAGGCAGAGATTCGGTCAGTAACAACCATAACCAGGTAATCGTCATTAATATTATAAACGTCTCTCACTTTACCTTTATAAAAACTCAGTTGTCCCGGAAGAGAGAATTCGGTAGAAACTATTGCATTACTCATATAAATTTAATTTTAAAGGTTATTAATAATCTTCATTATGCAGGATGTTGTAACGGTCATAGGCATCAACAATTTCCCGGACTAATTTATGACGTACGATGTCACTTTTATCGAAATGAATTGTCGAGATTCCTTCCACACCATTTAAAATCTTTAAAGCGAGAATCAATCCAGAATGTTGCTTTCTTGGCAAATCAATTTGTGTGATATCGCCTGTAATTATATACTTAGTATTCAATCCCATACGAGTTAAAAACATTTTTAGCTGTGGGATTGTGGTATTTTGGGCTTCATCAAGAATGACAAAAGCATTGCTTAATGTTCTTCCTCTCATAAAAGCAAGCGGGGCTATCTGAATTATGCCATCCTTCAGGTACTCTTCCAGTTTCTTGGGAGGAATCATATCAAGTAGGGCATCGTAGATAGGCTGCAGATAAGGGTCTATTTTTTCTTTGAGGTCACCTGGCAAAAATCCAAGGTTTTCCCCTGCTTCAACCGCTGGGCGACTAAGGATAATCCGCTTAATTTGCCTGTTTTTCAATGCGCTGATTGCTAGTGCAATAGCAACATATGTTTTACCTGTTCCTGCAGGTCCTATAGCAAATATCAAATCATCTTTTTTAGTTCCGTCAACGAGTTTTTGTTGGTTTGAGGTTTTTGGACGGATTGGTTTCCCGGTATTTCCAAAGAGCAGAACGTCGCTGGCATTCTGAATACTCTGATCAATGGAGCTTATATCATCCATCATAATCTGGTGGATGGTTTCGTCAGAAAGGGCATTAAAATGGTAGTAATGTTCAATAATCAGTTGAAATTTACGGATGAAATCGCCGACTTCGCTCTCTTCACCTTTGATTTTAATAGTGTGACCACGGGCTACAACTAAAATCTTAGGGCAATACGATCTGATCAACTCCATTTTGGAGTTTCTAACACCGTAAAATTCTGTTGGTTCGATCCCTTCCAGCTGAAAACTATGCTCGATCATGCCTGCCATTTTTGATTCTACAAAATAAACATTTTTTTGAACCATTTGCTTACCTTCGCTGCCACAAAAACCGGAATAAAGTGAAAACCAGAAAAGAACAATTAGAGTCGTTTGAACGACTGCTTGACATAATGGATGAACTTCGCGAGAAATGTCCATGGGATCAAAAACAGACTTTTGAAACATTGCGAAAACTTACCATCGAAGAGGTATATGAATTAGGGGATGCAATCCTTCGCAGTAGCCCGAATGAAGTAAAAAAAGAACTTGGGGATCTTTTACTTCACATTGTCTTTTATGCGAAGATTGGTTCTGAATCGAATAATTTTGATATTGGGGATGTTATTAATAACCTGAACGATAAACTAATATATCGCCATCCTCATGTTTTTGGAGATATTGATGTTAGCAGTGCACTCGAAGTTGAACAGAATTGGGAAGCGCTCAAATTAACGGAAAAGGGTAGGGGACGACGAGTTCTTGAAGGGGTTCCCGATGCACTTCCCGCATTGGTTAAAGCGAACAGAATACAGGAGAAGGTCCGGGGCGTGGGGTTTGACTGGGAAGAAAAACAGCAGGTATGGGACAAAGTCAAGGAAGAACTTGAAGAGTTTGAGGCCGAAGTCCGTGTTGATAACCGGCCAGACATGGAAAACGAATTAGGAGATCTTATTTTCTCAATTGTAAATGTTGCCCGTTTATATGAGATTGACCCCGAAAGCGCTTTGGAGCGAACCAATCAGAAGTTTATCCGTAGATTTAATTATCTGGAAGAGCAAACTCTAATGAAGGGTAAATCACTTCATTCAATGAGTCTTGCTGAGATGGATTATTATTGGGAAGAGGCTAAAATAGGGGAGAAGAAAGGATAGATAAAGAAAAAAGCGGCTATTCGCCGCTTTTTTCTTTATCTATCAAAACTGATTCATGAGGAATTATCCGTACAACAATCTTCTCTTTGGTTTCATCCAAATCGATTGTGATCCTATCACCTTCATTGATCACATTACCAATAATCGTTTCTGCCATCTCATCTTCCAGGTACTTTTGAATAGCTCTTTTGAGTGGTCTTGCTCCAAACTGAGGGTCGAATCCTTTATCTGCTATAAAGCGCTTTGCATCCTCAGTAATGTCAAGCTTGTATTTTAACGTTTCAACCCGCTCGTATAAACCTTGAAGCTCTATGTCTATAATTTGTTCGATATGACTTCTTTCCAGCGGATTAAATATTACGACATCATCCACCCTGTTCAGAAATTCAGGGGCAAATGCACGCTTTAAGGCTTTTTGAATCACAAATTTCGCATATTCATTTTCTTCGTCAGCCGATTTCCGGGTTGAGAAACCAACTCCTTGTCCAAACTCTTTAAGTTGCCTGGTTCCAATATTAGAGGTCATGATGACAATGGTATTGCGAAAATCAATTTTGCGCCCCAAACTGTCGGTCAGACGTCCCTCATCCATTACCTGCAGCAAAATATTGAAAACGTCCGGATGTGCTTTTTCAATCTCATCAAGCAATATTACGGCATAAGGTTTTCGCCTGACTTTTTCAGTCAACTGTCCACCTTCCTCATAACCAACATATCCGGGAGGAGCTCCGACGAGCCTTGAAACGGAAAACTTTTCCATATATTCGCTCATATCTACACGAATCAGGGCATCAGAAGTATCAAACAGATATTTGGCTAATACTTTAGCCAGCTGAGTCTTACCAACACCAGTGGGTCCAAGGAAAATAAAAGATCCGATAGGTTTATTCGGATCCTTTAACCCTGCACGGTTGCGTTGAATTGCTTTGGTAATTTTAAGTACGGCATCATCCTGTCCAATGATATTCTGTTTCATATCATTGAACATGTTTTGCAGACGTTTACCTTCAGCCTGAGCAATCCGTTGGACAGGAATACCTGACATCATAGCTACGATATCTGCAACCTGCTCTTCTCCAACAATTTCCCGATGATTTTCCAATTCTTTTTCCCAAATCTCCTTTTCCTTATCCACCAAAGCGAGCAGGTTCTTCTCCTGATCTCTAAAACTGGCAGCAAGTTCGAAATTCTGACTTTTTACTGCTTGTATCTTTTCACTTCTGGCTTCTTCAATACGTTCTTCCAACTTAATGATCCTTTCAGGGACGGTAATATTGGTAATATGGACCCTGGATCCCGCTTCATCCAGTGCGTCGATTGCTTTATCAGGTAGGTGACGATCAGATATATACCTGGTAGTGAGCCTTACACAAGCTTCTATGGCTTCAGGGGTATAGGTTACATTGTGGTGATCTTCATATCTTTCCTTAATATTGTGAAGAATTTCAATAGTTTCTTCAACCGTGGTGGGCTCAACCATCACTTTTTGGAAACGACGTTCCAAGGCGCCGTCTTTTTCAATGTGCTGCCGGTATTCATCCAGTGTGGTTGCACCTATACATTGAATATCTCCACGGGCCAGTGCAGGCTTAAGCATATTGGCGGCGTCAAGAGATCCGGTCGCACCTCCGGCACCAACGATAGTATGAATTTCATCAATAAATAAAATGATGTTATCAACTTTGGCAAGTTCATTTAAAATAGCTTTCATCCGCTCTTCAAATTGCCCCCTGTATTTGGTCCCGGCCACAATAGATGCCAGATCCAGACTTATTACCCGTTTATCGAATAGCACACGTGAGACCTTACGTTGAGATATTCGCAATGCTAGACCTTCAACGATAGCAGATTTTCCGACTCCAGGTTCGCCAATTAAAACGGGATTATTTTTTTTCCTTCGACTTAGAATCTGAGCAATCCGTTGGATCTCTTTTTCCCTTCCTACAATTGGATCAAGGCTCCCTTCGATAGCTGCTTTGGTTATGTCGATCCCAAAATTATCCAAAACCGGTGTATCGGTCTTAGGAGCTGAAGACCCCTTTGAACCGGAAGGGCCACTAACGCTTCCGCCACCTTTCCCGAACATATCATCATCGTCGCTGTCTTCAGGAAAATCGGATTTATTTTCTATCCGGGTCAGTTCTTCAATTTTGGATTTAATTTCATCATAACCAACATTATAATGCTTAAAAATAGAACTGATAATCCCTTGTTTCTCTTTTAGGATCGCCAGAAGCAGATGACCAGTATTAACAGTGCTTTCATTCATTGCACGTGCTTCAAGAAATACTAGTTTTAGCGCTTTTTCTGTGTTTTTAAGTAATGGTATATTGGCTTCGAACTGCAGTGAATTATCTTTGCGCAATTGAATTTCAAGGTCTCTGCGCATGGTCATATAATCCAATTGTAATTTATTCATTACATCAATTGCAATTCCTTCGCCATCTCTAATGATCCCAAGAAAAAGATGCTCAGTGCCAATGTATTCATTTCCTAATCTGATGGCTTCCTCGCGGCTATATGAAAGCACATCCTTGATACGGGGAGAGAATTTTGAATCCATAATATATTTATTGTCTTTTGTTTTATAACCCGATTATATTTTGCGACTAAATTAACTAATAATTCACAATAAACAGAACTTTGCCAAAGAAATATGTTTTTAATAAAAATCAAATATCCTGGTTTATTTAATTAAATATCAAGCTAATAACGACAATAAACCAAATGATTTTCACCTCAAATCCGAGCTAGAATGCATTGTTTTTCAAATCGTTATTCCTTTGCATTTTTCAGCCACATAAAAAGAACAATTTATACTTACTTTAAGTTTAAAATTACTATTTTTGTGTGACTTTACACAAATTAAACGAATAAGGCATATATGTCTGATTTAGAAAAGATTATACAGATTAATATTGAGGAGCAAATGAAAACAGCTTACATTGATTATTCGATGTCTGTGATTGTTTCAAGGGCTCTACCTGATGTCCGTGATGGACTTAAACCTGTACATCGCAGGGTTTTATATGGAATGAGTGAATTAGGCAGCGCTTCCAATAAACCTTATAAGAAATCTGCCAGGATAGTGGGAGAGGTGCTGGGTAAATTTCACCCCCATGGTGATTCATCCGTCTATTTTGCCATGGTCAGAATGGCTCAGGAATGGTCACTTCGTTATCCACTTATTGATGGTCAGGGAAACTTTGGATCTGTTGACGGTGATAGTCCGGCAGCCATGCGTTATACGGAGGCACGTCTAAAAAAGCTTGCTGAAGAAGCACTTGCCGACCTGGATAAAAATACCGTTGATTTCAGGCCCAATTTTGATGAGACACTTCAGGAGCCTACCGTGTTACCGACAAAGATTCCAATGCTTTTGGTAAATGGCACTTCAGGTATTGCGGTTGGAATGGCGACTAATATGCCACCTCATAATCTTTCGGATACCATCGAGGCAATCATCGCCTATATTGATAATAATGATATTGAGATTGGTAAGTTGATCGATATCGTCAAAGCTCCGGATTTTCCAACTGGTGGAATAATTTATGGCTATGCTGGTGTAAAGGAAGCTTTTGAAACCGGACGAGGTCGAATTGTTGTCAGAGGTAAAGCTGAAATTGAGTCTGTTGAACATGGTCGTGAAAAACTCATTATCACAGAGATTCCTTACATGGTCAATAAAGCAGAATTGATTATCAAAATTGCTGAGTTGGTCAACGAGAAAAAAATTGATGGGATTTCGAATATCAACGATGAATCTGATCGTACAGGAATGCGAATTGTCGTGGATATCAAACGCGACGAAATGGCCAGTGTTGTACTGAATAAGCTATATAAGTTTACTCAACTTCAGAATGCCTTTAATGTCAATAATATAGCTTTGGTTAAGGGGCGTCCTCAAATGCTGAACCTCAAAGATCTGATCCATTACTTTGTAGAACACCGGCACGAAGTAGTTATCAGACGTACTAAATATGATCTTGAGCAATCGGAGAAAAAAGCACATATTCTGAGAGGACTTATTATTGCAATTGACCATTTGGATGCGGTAATTAGCCTGATCCGGAATGCTAAAACACCTGAAGAAGCGCGGGAAGGATTGATGCAGAATTTTGAACTTGATGAAATTCAGGCCCGTGCAATCCTTGATCTTCGTTTACAAAGACTTACCGGTCTTGAGCGCGATAAGATCCATGCCGAATATGAGGAGCTGAGTAAATATATTGACTGGTTAAAGGAGATTTTGGCGAACGAGTCAATAAGAATGGGGATTATCAAGGACGAATTAATGGAGATTAAGTCCCAATATGGTGATGCCAGACGTACTGAAATTGTTTATGCTTCTGAAGATTTTAATCCTGAAGATTTTTATGCCGATGAAGATATGGTCATTACTATATCACACATGGGCTATATCAAACGGACACCACTTACCGAGTTCAGGACTCAGGCCCGAGGAGGGACAGGATCCAAAGGATCAAGTACGCGAGAAGAGGATTTTCTTGAGCATATGTTTATAGCCACAATGCACAACACATTACTTTTATTTACTGAGAAAGGTAAATGCTTCTGGCTCAAGGTATACGAAATACCTGAAGGAACCAAAGCTTCAAAAGGAAGGGCGATTCAGAATCTCCTGGGCATAGAAGCTGATGACCAGGTGAGAGCCTATATCAATGTCACTTCATTGAAAGATGAAGCTTATATTAACAATAACTATATCATTCTTTGCACCAAAAAAGGGGTAATTAAAAAAACCCCGCTTGAAGCGTATTCCCGACCAAGACAAAATGGTGTTAATGCGATAACCATACGTGAAAATGACCAACTGATTGAAGCTCGTCTGACCAACGGAAATAACGAGATTCTGCTTGCCATCAAGTCAGGAAAAGCAATCCGGTTTCACGAAAAACATGCCCGGGCAATTGGCAGGACGGCCTCAGGAGTCAGAGGTATCAGTCTCGCTAACGAGAGTGATGAGCTGGTAGGGATGATTTGTGTTGAAAATGATGTGGAGGATGTATTGGTTGTTTCTGAAAACGGATACGGAAAACGGTCTAAAATAGAAGATTACCGGATAACTAACCGGGGAGGCAAAGGGGTGAAAACTATAAATGTCACCGATAAGACAGGTCATTTGGTTGCTATTAAAAATGTTACCGATACTGATGACCTGATGATTATCACGCAGGCGGGTGTTACTATCCGGCTGCCGATATCTAAAATCCGGATGACAGGTCGTGCAGCTCAGGGAGTCAAGCTGATCAACCTTCGTGAAGATGATTCAATTGCTTCAGTAGCTCGCGTTGAAAATGAAGAGGTAGATGAAATTGTCATGGATGATGGCGAACTTCTTTCTAATACTGAAGAAGATGACAGCGAACTTGATTAGTTCTTTTCAAACACTAAAAGCAATTGTTATTTTTGTATTTTTAAAAATATGGTTCAATTTCGCATTAATTTATAACAAACATTTTTAAATCATGAAAAAATTAGTTTTTACAGTTTTAATATTCCTGTTCACTACTGCACTCTTTGCCCAGAAGGGGAAAGTGGCAACAGCACTTTCATATAAGGAAGACAAAAAGCTTGATAAGGCTTGGGAAGCGATTAAAGAAACAGTAGATCCGGCCAATCCAAAAGCTGAGAAAACCTTAAAATGGAGTGGAGCCTGGCAGGCTCGCGGTGAAATCATTGAGGCAATTATACTTTCCAAAGATGAGAAATTTCTGAAGCTGGTACCAAATCCCGTTGAAGAAGCCTATAGTTCTTATATGAAAGCGATGGAATTGGACGAAAAGGGTGGTAGTCAGATTCTCAAAATTAAACTATTATCCTTTACTAATACGCTGATCACTGCTGCTGTTGCTGCATATCAGGCAAATGAATACGCGAAGGCTGCAGATTATTTTGAGAAAAAGCTTTTAATTGACAAAACTCCATTGTTCAAAACTGACGGTGCTATCGATACAGCAATTTGTTACAATACCGGTCTAGCAGCGATGAATGCCAAACAATATGCCAAAGCCATTAAATACTTCACGGAATGTACAAAATACGGGTATAATGGTGGTTCTTCCTATGCTCAGATTATCAGTGCTTACCATCAACTTGGTACAAAAGAGGATACCGTCAAGGCCGTTGAAATAATGAAACAGGCATTTGAAAAATATCCTAACGACCTAAGCATTAATGTGCAGTTGATTAATTATTATATCATGTCAGGCCAGCCTAATGAAGCAATTAGTTATCTTGATAAAGCGATTGCCAAAGAAAAGGATAATTCATCCTTTTATTTGGCAAAAGGTGTTGCACTTGATAGACTAGGGCGTCAGGATGATGCCATTGAGGTTTACAAAAAAGCGATCGAAATGAAGCCTGAAAATGCTGATGCCTATTATAATATTGGAGTGATCTATTTTAACCGCGGTGTAAAACAATTTGATGTGGCTAACGCTGTCCCAACCTCAGATCAGGTTCGTTACGATGCCGAGAAGAAGAAAGCTGATGATTTTTTCAAAGAAGCTGTTCCTTATCTTGAGAATGCAGTGAAGTACAATCCTAAGGATACTTATATTCTTGACCAGTTAAAGAATTTATATTATCGTCTTAAAATGATGGATAAATTTGAAGCATTGAATAAAAAATAATAAAAAGAGGGAATCACTTCCCTCTTTTTATACATTCAATATTTTACATAATATTAATTATAAGACAAGCATAGGTTTGGTTATAAGTACATTATCCGATTCAAATTGCAGAGAATATTAGCGAATGAACAAAACAGCCCCTTTTTTTGTTTTAGAAAAAAAAAAATCTTCATGAAAACGTTTTTTTCAACCCTAATTCTTTTCTCACTTTTAACAAATATCCAGATTATGGGTCAAGGTGATATTCGAACGAATAATTTAAAGGAGCAACATTTTACGCCTAAGGTGACAAAAACAGCTGACCAATGGAAAGCTGAGCTCACACAGGCACAATACGAAGTTACGCGCAATAAAGGGACCGAGAGGCCATTTACAGGACAGTATTTCAATTTTTATGAAAAAGGAAACTACTATTGCTCCAATTGCGGCGCACTTCTTTTTAATTCGGAATCAAAATTCAAGTCTGGTTGTGGTTGGCCCAGCTTTAATGATGTGGCTGACCTAAAATCAATCAATATAATTAGCGATAAAAGTCATGGAATGGTCCGCACTGAAATAACCTGCTCGAATTGTGAAGCTCACCTTGGGCATGTTTTCGATGATGGGCCACCTCCAACCGGACTTCGGTACTGTATTAATTCAGTATCACTTAAATTTATTCCGCAGGAGAAATCAGCCGGAAAATAGGCTGTTCGGCTGTAGCCGATTAGGTTAAAGACCATCAGTATCCAAGACATGCAAGGCCTCATCTTTTATATCATTCTAAGGCTATTCTACTACCCGGGTGATGTAGGCTGAATAATCCTTAATAATTGGTTTATAATCAAGGTGAAATAAGGGAGATGAAATGATAAAATCGGCAGTTGAGCGGTTTGATGCAGTTGGGATATTGTATAAAACAGCAATTCTTAACAGTGCCTTAACATCCACGTCATGAGGTTGTGGTTGCATCGGATCCCAAAAGAAGATGAGCAAATTCACATTTCCTTCACAAATCATCGAACCAAGTTGCTGGTCACCACCTAATGGACCCGATTTTAGAATAATAACCTGAGGTGGCATGGCATCAAACTCCTTACATTTTAAAGTGATCACATCTTCAACCATTTTCCCGGTAGTACCCGTACAAACGAGTGTATGTTGAGCTAATTCTTTCCAATTATAACCGACCCATTCAGCCATATCTTTTTTTCGGTTATCGTGGGCTACGATTGCTATGGTCTTTTTAATTTTCATTCTCATATTATCAATTTTATCAGACAAAGTTAAAGCTATATGGCTTTATAACATCACCTTTTTGATTATCAAAATATTAATATTTCATTAAAAAAGACTTCAAAGTCATAGTTCCATTGTACTTTGGATTGATTGAAATATTGTCATATCGTTCCAGATTGTTGCTGGCAATGATTGACTGAGCCATTTCGGCATATTGTTCTGATTGGTCGTGGTATCTGCCTAAATACCGCACTAATTGAGCAGAAGTTCCCCCCTCCCACCGTTTTTGTCGGAATTTCTTGTAGGAAGATACCGTTGAAATAAAGAGAAAATAATGTTCAACTGACTCTGTAATAGAATTATATGTTCGTAAATACCGGTCATCATCACCTTCAATATAGGGCATTTGTGATCTGGGGTCGTCACTTGAGAAGGACATTATTCCGAATATATTGTTCCCGTTTCGAAATATGGAGGAGGTTCCCCAACCTGATTCAAGCACGGCCTGGGTTAGCACTAGGCTGACCGGATGAGGATAAATACGTTTTTTTAATTCACCTAATGAATCGGTTTCATACCTTTGTTTTATGCTAACCAAAAACGAAGAATCAGATTTTGATAGTGATTTTCTCTGGTTAATCCGATCTTCAAGGAAATCTAAATGGTGCAAATCATCCATTAAACGTTCCCGGGTAATCACAATTGCGGGTAAAATATGCATGATAAACAAATCCTTTCTTTTGTCCGGATTTACATCCCGAAAGTCAATGGATCCTCTATAGTTGATAGGGATTAAGGATGAATCTGATTGATAAATAATGGAATCAACAGATGTCAACTGAATATTACGAACACGGATAATTTCAGGCCAGTACCTTGAGTGGTAAATTTCTACCTTTACAGCGATATAGAATACCAAAACCACCAGTGCAATATAAATTACATCGCGAATTCCTCTCAGCATAAATATGCATGGTTAATTTACTCCCAATTTATATTTGATTAATTCGTTACATCCAATAATAAGAAAAAACGCATTGGAATCAATTAAACTCTTCTTTAACGATTTCAACCCAATTTTCAATTCGTTTATGGGTTAACCGTGCCTGATTTTCCTGGTCAAGAGGTAAACCTCTAAATTGTCCGTCTTTAACTGCCTTTGACCTTTCGAAAGTATATCCTTCCAAAGGGAAATTACCAACAATCAAGGCCCCCTTTTCTTCGAAAAATGCGGCCATAATCCCAATAGCATCGCAAAAATTTTCAGCATATCCCTTTTGATCTCCCAAACCAAAAACAGCAATTTTTTTATCTGAAAAATCCACATCTTCGAGTGCAGGAAGTAATTCATCCCAGTAATTTGGTAATTCTCCGTCAAACCAGGTTGGAACGCCAAAAATCATCTGGTTAAATTCCAGGAATTGTTCCTTGTGAACTTCATCAACATTGACAAGCTGAACTTCAACTCCGGAGAACGCGTTGTGAATGATTCCGGCAATTTTCGCTGTCTTCTTCGATTTAAAACTATAAAAAAGGCCAATTTTTCCCATTCGATACTTCTTTAAAATAATTACGGATGTGCCTGTGTCAAGAGAAATTCATCCATTTGTTACTACGAATATACTATATTTTTATTAAACTTTAGCGATCAATACTTTAACAAATCGAGAGCTGCAATATAAATCTTCTCTTCGTTAATCAAAATGGCGGCTTCCAGAATTCTGTTGAAGCCAACCGGCGTAAAGGCAGAACCAACCCTGCGAACAGGTGCATCCAAGAATTCAAATGCCTCTTCGCCAATGATGCCTGCCAATTCACCTCCAAAACCTCCAAAAACTTTATCTTCATGAACTACCAGGACTCTTCCTGTTTTCTTCACGGAGTTAAGGATTGCCTCTTTATCTAAAGGTATTAAAGACCGGATATCCATTACTTCAATATTGAAACCTTCCCGCGAAAGACGTTCAGCAACTTTAAGTGAAAGGTGAGTTGTATTACCGTAAGTTATTAAACTTAAATCAGTTCCAGATCTACGAATTCTTGCTTTTCCAAAAGGAACCTCAAAATCATCCGGTATTGGAGTCGCAGCTGTCGGAGAGTTGTAAAGTGCTTTTGGTTCAAGAAAAAGAGTAGGCCCCATTGATCGGATGGAAGTGCGGAGTAATCCGGCAGCATCGTCTGCGAATGAGGGATACACGATCCGAATTCCGGGGAAAGTAGAGAGTGTCCCTTCTGTAGTCTGAGAATGATACAATCCACCGCCAATATAACCTCCTGATGCTAAGCGAATAGTTACGTTTGGACTAAATTTTCCATTCGTTCGCCAATATTCATGGGTCATTTCAACATATTGCTCCATGGCTGGCCAGAAATAATCTGCAAACTCAGCACCTTCAACAACAATACGTATTTTATTATTGTAGCGAGACATCCCATTGGCTGTACCGGTAATGAAATCTTCTGCTATCGGTCCGTTAAATACCCGTGCCGGTCCAAACTCCTGCTGTAACCCTTTGGAAACATTAAATATCCCACCCTTTTCCTTATTGGCCATATCCTGACCCCAGATAAAGGTATCCGGATTTAAACGGAACTCGGCTTTTAGAGTTTCGTTGATCCCTTCAATCAATTTCTTTTTCTCACCGGCAAAATTATGAATACCTTCAGGATATTTTGAAGCTGGATATGGTTCAGGAATAATGAAATCATAGATTGATGCCGGATCCGGGTCCGGAGATGCCATAGCATTGCGGTGTGCCAATTTAACCTCTTCTTTTGCCTTTTCAACTATCTCATGGATCTCTTCCTTAGTAAGTCGTTCGTAACGCAAAAGCATCCGCTTAAACTTCAATAACGGATCAGACTCTAAAACATAACCCAATTCAGCTTCATTGCGATATAAATCATGTCTGTCAGAGTTAGAGTGAGAGTGAATCCGGATACAATTAGCCTGAACGATGCAAGGGTGCTGGTTTTCCAATGACCACTTTTTCGCCTCTGTCATGGCATTGATGGAATCGAATACGTCTTTTCCATTGCAATGGATGATTCTCAGGTTTTTAAATCCGGTAAAATTATTGGCTACCTTGCGGTTGGCTGTCTGATCTTTTTTAGGTACCGAAATTCCGTATCCATTATCCTGAAATACAAATATAACAGGAAGCTCTTCTGTAGAGGCGCCATTAATTGCCTCATAAACATATCCTTCCGATACAGATGATTCTCCTTGAGAGCTTATAGCTACTCCCTTGCCTTTATAATACTTGATGGCTCTGGCTACTCCGACGGCATGTAAAGTATGATTGCCAGTTGCTGAGGATACATTATGAATATTCCATTCAGGTTTACCAATATGATTTGACATATGGCGTCCTCCGGAGGTTACATCTGCAGCTTTGGATATTCCGTTTAATATAATCTCTTCTGCAGTAAGGCCAGCTGATATATTGGTTAGCATGTCCCTATAGTAAGGGAAAAGATGGTCCTCCTCCCTGTTAAATACCTGTCCTATTGCAAGCTGAATCCCATCATGTCCTGCATATGGTGCATGATATGACCATCCGATGGCTTGTTTGAGATAATTTGGTGCCTTTTCATCGATAATACGCCCAACAGTCATCAGATAAAGCCATTTTTTAAGAAGCTCTTTATCTGTGTTTTTGATTGTAAAGATTTTTTCTACGGGCATATCGTGTAAAACTTTCATATTAAGCATTTTTAATTCTAAATCAAATATTTTGAGGTTGTTCAAATTGTTCCAGTAAGTCTGCTATACGGCGTAAGAATTTACCGCCCAGCATCCCATCTACCACCCTATGATCATACGAAAGCGATAAAAACATTTTATGTCGGACAACTATCGCATCTCCCGTTGGAGTTTCCATGACAGCGGGCTTTTTCTCAATGATACCTACTGCCAGAATGGCGACCTGGGGCTGGTTGATAATCGGAGTTCCGATAAGGCCTCCAAAAGATCCGAAATTGGTTATTGTGAAGGTTCCTCCCTGAAGATCATCCGGACTGAGTTTGTTTTCACGACCGGCTTTGCCAAAATTGTTGACCTCCCGCGCTAAGCCAACCAGATTTTTTGAATCAGCATCTTTAATTACGGGGACAACAAGATTACCGTCATTTGTGGCAACAGCGATTGCGACATTGATATGTTTGCGCAAAATAATATTATCTTCATCGACTGAGGCATTGACCTGGCGGAATTCAGCCAATGCTTTTGCAGTAGCCTCTACAAATAAAGGCATGAAGGTCAGCTTTTCACCGTGTTTCTTTTCGAAGTCATTCTTAACTGCATTGCGCCAAAGTACTATATTGGTGACATCAGCCTCCACAACTGTCGTCACATGAGGCGAAACCTGTTTAGACATGACCATATGATTGGCAATTAACTTACGGATGCGATCCATTTTCAGGATTGTATCTTCTGCTCCGATTGAGACAGAGACTTTAGGCCGTTCGACCTGAGGAGCAGCAGGAATATTTGGAGCCTTTACCGCATGTGCCGGTTGCGAAGGGGCTCCTTTTACCCCACCCTGACGTTGTTCGACGAAATACAGGATATCACTTTTTTGAACTCTGCCTCCTAAACCACTGCCAGTTATAGAATCAAGTTCAGATAAGGTAACCCCCTCTTTCGAAGCAATACTTTTAACGAGCGGCGAATAAAAACGTCCTGTATTTTTCAGCTCTTCTTTTGTAATAATCTGTGGCGTTTTTATTTCGACGACAGGTTCCGGTTCCCTGATATCTTCTTTTTCTTCAATAACTCCGGGCTCGGGAATTGAATTTTCGTCATTGTCCAAGGCAATTACAATCACGATCTGACCCACAGGAATTAAATCATTCTCCGCACATCTGATCTCTTTAATGATTCCGGCTACAGGAGATGGAATCTCGGAATCTACTTTATCAGTAGCAATTTCAAACAGAATTTCATCTTCAGTTACTGTATCTCCCTGTTTTACAAATAATTTAGTTATTGTAGCTTCCTGGATACTCTCTCCAAGTTTTGGTATTAGTACATTAAAGTCAGACATTGTTTACTATTTACATTTTAATATAATCAATCATAAAAAGTACACATTTTCGTGTGCATATTCATAACTAACAAAAAGATTAAATTTTAGTTTAAATTTAGCTTAAAAATAGTTCAATTTCCCAGGAAAGAAAAAAGATTATAGTCAGGCCACTGATCCACTTTAAGCAAAATATGAGACATCACACGGTCCATCTCCTTTGCCAGGTGGGGACCCTTATAATTGCTGGTATTGGAGAGTATGACCCATGAAATTCCGTCGGGTTGTCGTTTAACGAGCGCCGAAGACCCCGGCAACGTACCCGTTCTCCACCATTCGCCTTTTTCATTTGTCGCTCTCCATCCAAGCGGATCTAAACCAAAGGGATCCACATGAGTCATTGCATTGATACTTTCAGCAGAAAGAATGTCTTTAACTTTAGGCTCATTGTCGATGACCACAATTAGCTTCATTAAGTCAATAGGTGATGCAAGCCATCCGCCGGCAGATCCCAGCAAATGGATATCATTTCCTCCATAAATTTTTGAAACCATACGACCACTTCCATCGAATGATTCAATTGGTTGTCCATCTTCAGGCTGGTAATATCTTACTTCATTGGGAAGGGCTTCATTCAAAAAACTTCCACCAAGACGCATGTCGGTAATTCCTGCCGGTGCTAAAACTTCTTTCTTTACAAATGATTCATAATCAGTTCCCGCAACCTTTGAAATCACTCGTCCCAATATCAGGTATCCAAGATTTGAATAAACACTGTTTGATCCGGGCTCAAAATGAACCCGGTGAGTAGTTACAAATTTAATATATGAATCAATATTAACTGGTAATGGATCGCCAACCGCTTTGGAAACTGTTTTTGGAAGGAATGCAAGATCTCCGTAATGTTGGGTCCAACCCCCGGAATGGTTAAGCAGGTTACGAACCGTAATTTTCTCAAGACGTTTATCCTTGATATTCAAAAATTGTTCATCGTTGAGAATCCCGTCTTTGCCAAACACTTTCGATTCAAGTGAAATTTTTGAATTCTCAACAAGTTTCATTACTGCCACAGCCGTAATCAGTTTTGAAACGCTTGCTAATCTAAAAAGGTTATTGGGAGTGACCTGAATTTGATCTTCCTCATCAGCGTAACCGTATCCCTTGGCGAAAACCAGTTTTTCATCTTTAACTACTGCTACAGCAACACCTTTTAAACCGTTCTGAATTCTGAATTTTTCTATGAATGCATCGATAACACCGGCATTTTGTTCTTCGATTAATTTATTGAATACCAGCTTGTTAAACGACTCATTCAGAGGTGACAAAAGTGAATTCCGATTAGAGAAAGAGACTTGCCTAAAAGGGCAGAAAAGAAAAACAGCGAGCCAGATTAAACAAATAAGATTCGGCAATTTATGCATATGATACCCGATTTAACTTAGTAGTAAAAAACATCTTAGAATGGTTCACATTTGTAATTTACAATTGTAAACAACCTATAATATCACTTAACTTATTGAATTTATGATAATTAAGATAAGAATCGATTCCGTCGATAATTTTCAAGGTTATTGTCGGATCAATATAATTTGCGGTCCCAACCTGAATTGCTGAAGCTCCAGCAAGAAAAAACTCGATGGCGTCAGTTGCATTCATGATTCCACCCATGCCAACCAAAGGAACTTTAACGGCTTTAGCAACCTCCCAAACCATGCGTAATGCAATTGGTTTTATTGCTGGTCCCGATAGACCACCTGTAATTGTGGCCAGCACAGGCTTCCTGGTCTCAGCATTTATGGCCATTCCAAGCAATGTATTTATCAATGATAAACTATCTGCTCCACTGTATTCGGCTGCCCTTGCCAATTCGCCAATATCGGTAACATTTGGGGTCAGTTTAACGATCATGGTCTTTTGATATACTTTTCGGACTGCACTGACTACATTTTCAATCGAACCACAGGATGTCCCAAATGACATTCCACCCTCTTTCACATTTGGGCACGAAATATTCAGTTCAATTCCGGCGATATGATCCAGCTCATTAATAATCTCAGCACAGGCAATATATTCTTCGATGGTTGACCCTGAAACATTAACAAGCACATTTGTATTGTATTTGGTCAGCTTCGGATAAATATCTGTGGCAAAGTATCGGGCACCCCGATTTTGTAGGCCGACTGAATTCAGCATTCCTGAGGCTGTTTCGGCCATTCTCGGATATGCATTTCCCTGCCGGGGATGGATGGTTGTCCCTTTAACCACTATTCCTCCCAACAGGCTGACATCCAGGAAATCATCATATTCCAATCCATAACCAAATGTACCTGACGCTGTCAGTACTGGATTTTTGAGTTCTAACTTGTGGATGGTTGTGCTTAGATCTGCCATTTTAATTGATTTATGTTGAATACTGGCCCGTCTGTGCAAACGCATTTATGCCCCTCGATAGTTTCAGTTACACAGCATAAACAAACGCCAAAGCCACAAGCCATGGTGTTTTCAAGGGATACTTCACAGAATACCGATTGGGACTTTGCCTTTGCAGCCACTGCCCTCATCATAGGTTCGGGACCGCAACTATAAATGCGTTTAAACTGGCCGAATTGATCCCTAAGAATAGAATGATTTGTTACATAGCCTTTTTCCCCTTGTGTTCCGTCCTCGGTTGTTGTATACACCGTTCCGTACCGGGAAAAATGTTCAAGTTCAACCAGATCTGCTGACGATCGGGCGCCTATTAAGATGTAAACGTCATTTAAATTCTTGTTAAGTTCCTGTGCCAGATTCATTAATGAAGCAACACCGCTTCCTCCGCCGACCAGGAGAATTTTTTCGGGCTCATTTGGAATAGTAAAACTATTTCCAAGTGGAAACATACTATTGATATAGCTATTTACCGGAGTTTGGCCTAGAGCGCGCGTTCCCTCTCCAATTTCCTTTATAAATACAGAGATTGTATTTTTAATATAGTCAACCGAATAAATAGAAAATGGCCTGCGCAGGAAAACACCAGGCGAATGGTTCACCAACAAATTGGCAAACTGGCCTGGAAAGATCGTTTCCAGTTGATCAGGCACCTCTAATTGTAATAAATGATGATCATCGTTGAGTTGAAGATTTTCAATGACCTTCAGGTTCTGAACGGTTTTTCTCATCTGCATGAAATTTATATATTCATTGATGGCAGTTTAAAGCTGTTGTCCCGACTCTTTTGACTGACACGCTAAAACGGCACTAATTCATGCAAAGATAGGTCAAATTCTATTTTGAAGGAGTATAGGCTGCGAAAGTTTTATCTTTAAAGAAGAATACTATTCGCTCAACATCCTTAATATCATTGATATAACCATTTAAATCAGAAGTAGGCAGGGTTGAATTTAAACTGGCGGATTGATTAGGCTCAATCGGCTTTACTTGTTGAACAAACAGGTTTTCAAGTGGTTGATCAGGAACCTTTTCAGAAGGATTCACCTCTGTTTTTCCACCCGATGATGAACTACCGAAAGAAGCAGGAGTTTCAGCGATTTCCTTAAATAATGACAAATCTTTAGCCAGAGGTGGTTTAGTCTCAAATATGGCACCCTCACCCAGCAGTAACCAGCGGGAGTTTAATGTTTTGTATACTCCGAGCATCTTTTGTATAAAAGAGGCACTTGGATAATTACGGCCATTAAGGACATGTGAAACACTGGATCGCTGTACACCAATCTTATCGGCGAATTCAGCTGGGGAAATCCCCTCACTTTTAAGAAATTGTGTAATTCTGTCCTTCATGGCTGTTGCAATTTATTGTTTAATAATGGAAATAACTTCCCGTAGCAAAGATTCCTTCGCGTTGGATGGTTAATAAAACTGGCCTAAATCCGAATACAAAAATCAAGATTGACCTTATTTAATTATATTACAAATGTATAAAATATAAAATTGATATATGTAAATATTTATTAAATTATTATGGAATTACATTAATGAATCGATAAACAACAATATACATTAGTAATTATTTGAACCTTATGTATAATTTATGTAAACTTCAAATTAAATTAGTTTAAGTACAAAAACCTGATGAAAATATTAAGATTTTATCAAGTATTATAAGGGTTTACTCCTATCAGCCTAAAGTATCCTGCTGATATCAAGTAATTATTTATAAAAATCATTTAATGCACTGGTTTATAGGTATATCCTATATAATTAGGCTCATTTTATATTCTTTTTCAGCCAAGATTGACAAAAGTAATCACATATTTTTAATTATTACTTTAATATTACATTGTATATACCTGATTATGTCTACATTAAATGCTTATAATTTGAGTTTATATTAGGAGTTTGACCAGGTCAACTGTCCGGTTAAAATATGAGAGTCTGATTGTTTTCTATAGTTAAACAAATGTAATTAGTCAACTGTTTGATTACATATGTGTACGTATTTTATATGTTTACATATGTATTTTTGATTTGATTTGTATACAATAGGATATATTTTACGGAGAATACCGTTGTATCTGGCCATTTAAAGCGAATTGCATAATAAAAACCTTTAATGGAGGCACATTACATCAATGTGAGCGTGAAATTGCGAAGAAATACTAATTGAAATTTATTGGACGAATAAATAATTTCACACTGAATGATGTAAACTATTTATTAATGAGAGATATACAGGTTTTATTACCCTCTTTTAACCCTGTGAGAATTGCATATATAAGAAATACTCAACTTGGATCAGAGTATTTTTCATCCAGAAATTGGAAAATAGTTGCGGTATTTGAAATGACGCACTAAAGAGCCCCAAAATTGACTGACAGCAAAAGTTCCGAATTTATTTTCCGTTGAGAGATCAAATATGAAGTTCGGACTCCTATTTTAACCGGGACATACAATCTGAGAAAATGGCAATCGGCGGTCCATTCGGCACCTGCCGATCCAAAGGCAAAGCGGTAGGTGTTGTTGATATGATTGATTACCGGAACCGTTGCCCAAGCCTGATCATAAAATATCTTCAAAGCGATTCTTTTAAAATAGGTTAGCTTGCCCAGACTCCAATCCGGATAAAAAACCGGCAAAATATAATCTGACTTTAAACAAAATAACTGACTGTTTTGCAGATTCAGATATCCTCGCGGATAGAAAATATAATCAGTAGAAGAATTGCCGGAGGATTGTTTATGTTGATAACCACTATATATTCGTAAACCATGATGTCGCATTAAACCAGGGAAATACAGAGTTCCTTCGGCAGTCCAGACAGGGTATGAATCTCCATTTTCTTTTGGCGAAGAATGATAATTTAGATCAATTATCTGGCCAATCGCTGGTTGAAGGTCCCTAAGGCTTAGCTGTTTTGTATTGTAAGCATACAATCGGGATGTCAGCAAAAGATAGTTGCTATTACTGAAAGGAGTTAATCGGTCCTGCCATACCTGGGTATATCCGATCTGAAATTCCGGTTGAACCAGCCGATTCCAGGTTCCACGGGATAAGTTAAGAGGGACATTAACTATTCCATTGATATTTAATATTTTATAGGAAAAGCTAACCATCTGGGTATCTTTACTGACCATATGTGAAACAGGATTTCTTGTGGTATTAATTTCGAGATATTGCGATTTTTCACGACCAAAATCACCCTTTAATTTAAATACAGGAAAGAAACCGGTATAATCGAATTCTGCCAACCATTTGCCGGTTTTACTGATGGCAGAATAATCATATCCCAATTGTGTAATTGCAGTACTTAATTTATTCTGAGACATGAGGGATAATCCGGGTGTAATCTGATCGTTGGCCAGATCAATATGGACAGGTGCCCAGCTATGAAAGTTAAAAAGATGATTAAATTTAGAATATCTCATTGATTTATAGAATACTGTATCTTTAACCGAAAACTCGACAACCCCTTTTTCCTGGGACAATAGTCTATCAGCCAATTTGTAATGGAATGACTTCACTGAATCCAGTACAGTGAAGTTAAAGGGTTGTAAATGAGCTTTAACCACTTTATACCCATCAGAAGTATAATTACAATAAATCAAATTCCTGCCATCGAGGGTTGGTTGAACATCCCTAACTCCAAATCTGGATTTTGTGATTCGGCAGGTTTCCCCTGATTTTAGATTTAAAGTATAAACATCATCGACGCCTTCGATTGAACCTGTGAAATAGACCCAATTTCCGCGCATCACAGGTCTTTTAAGTTCATTATACGTATATGGCATCAAAATGTCAACAGCCCCTGTAAACGGATCTATTTTGGCCAGCGATTTACCTTCCTTGCCAAGTACGACGGCAATTAATACAGTGTTATCATCTGACCACGATGGTGTGAAGATAAAAAGATCCTTCGCAAGGGAGGTCTCTTTTTCAATTTTTCCTGATCCCGGTGACAATAAAACGATGGAGCACCTATTATTTTGATCAACTTTTACAGCTGCAAGATGTTTTCCATCAACCGATAAACAAGGTGCATATATTTTTTCCGAGTATTTATGTTCGTGAATAGCCCCAATGTTTAAATTAAGAATTCTGAGCAACGAAAATTCGCGGTGGGCCCAGCGGATATCCGGTTTCGATTCAATCCAGAGTACTTTACTGTTACTACAGGTTATTGATTCCTCAAATAAACTGCCGGGTGTAAAAATGGTCTTTTCACGGCCGTTTGAGCCGATTATAACAAATCTGGTCAGATTATCCATTGAATATTTTACAGAAAAACAGGTAGAGTCGCTAAGAGGATATGGATATTGGTAACTGACATAGCCCTGTTCAGGTTTGGTAATCATTTCAAATTCAGTTTTACCTGATGCCTTGTCCTCTGCTGCCCAGTTTTTTTTTAATGATTTGAATATTGTATCATAAATTGCTGTGAGGCTCATCCCTGTAACCCGCTTTATTCCGGCCGAGAAGGGATTGAGTGATAATGGTTTATGCGCGACCTGAGTCAATACTTTAGACCAGCTTTCCGAACCGTATTTACTTCTAACGCCTGCAACCATCTGGTAACCTAACTGATAATAATCGGGAACATAATCCCGATACGATCCCAAGTAAGCTTTGTCGTAGCTATATATACCTTTTTCAATACTTTGAGCTTTCAGTTCCATTTCGAAAGATGGAACTCTTCCCCTACCTGAATGGCTAAGGGCTGTTTCTGTCGCTACAGCATCTCCCTCCAGGAACCAAAATGGCAAATAAAATCCGATTGCCAATGCTGCAGCCTGTTCTCCTAAAATATTCCTCAGAATTGCAGGTAATTCCTTATCAATCTTATCGATCTGAACAACATGCCTGAATTCATGAATCGCCAGCTGCTCCAACCAATCCTGGGCATAAATATCCTGGAACGGGGTTGTAAAAAGTTCTACCCTTGCAGGTGCCCATGCAACAAATCCATTGGAGCGTACAGTGCTTGTATGGAGAATAACTGAGATTTTAGCAGGCTGATGTTGTAGTGTATTTCCTGCGAATAGATATGTTTTTTCTAAAACAAATGCCATTCGCTGAGCTTTAATCTCAAATTCCGTAGGGTAAATGATCTGAAAATAGGGTGTATTTATCTGCTTCCAATGAATACCTCCCGGATCATCTCCCAATACATAATATTGAGCTGCAGCAAGATAATTCAGAATCAAAAAGAAAAACAGGGAAAGAAACCGCTTCATTTTCAGTTCAGATAATTGCATTTTTCAGATTGGGGCACATTGTTTTGTCAACCATTTCAAAACATCACCTTTTAAAAGAGGTTTTAATGCTTTAAATACCTTTTTATGGTAACTGTTTAGCCATTTAAGCTCCTCTTTATTCAATAATCCCCTGTTAATAAGTCTCCTTTCTATGGGGCAAAGGGTCAGGGTTTCGAATGAAAGGAATTGTCCATAAAGTGAATGGCTTTCATTTTTACATAAGAGGACATTTTCAATACGAATTCCATATTCCCCTTCGCGATAAAGCCCCGGTTCATCAGTGATAACCTGGCCCTTTTGTATACTTTCGCGGTTAAATTCGGGACGAATTCCCATGGGTCCCTCATGGACGGACAAATAATGCCCAACACCATGCCCCGTTCCGTGACCATAATTCAAACCGTATTCCCACAGACTCTTACGTGCCAAAATGTCAAGCGAATAACCTTTTGTACCAACAGGAAACTTAACCTTCGCCAAAGCGATCATACCTTTTAGCACCAAAGTGAAGTCAGATCTTTGTTTTGAATTTATTTTACCAATAGCCAGAGTACGTGTAATATCAGTTGTCCCGTCGAGATATTGTCCTCCGGAGTCAATCAGAAGGATTCCATCCGGAGATATTTTAATATCAGTTTCTGATGTAGCACTATAATGGACAATTGCCCCGTGGGGGCCCCAGGCAACTATTGAACTGAAACTCTCATCCATAAAATATTTCCGGGTGGAACGAAAGGCTCTTAACCGTTCTGCTACAGATAGTTCTGTCAATTCCTCATTTTGTCTATTTTTATTCAGCCAGTATAGAAAGTTGACCATTGCAGTACCGTCACGCCGATGAGCAGCCCGCATTCCGGATATTTCCACATCATTTTTAACTGATTTAAGAAGCGTGGGTATTGCAATTCCGTCAACTACCCTGGTTCTTTCAGAAAAAAACTGATATGCAAGCGAGTTTGTGTGATCAGGATCAAGATAAACAGACGCTGGAATTTTTTCTGATAGCATGTCCCATATTGATTCATAACTTATTACAGCGACTCCTTCCCTCTTCAGTGTATCGCAAAGTACAACAGGAACTTTTCCTTCACCTACAAACAGAATTGCTTTCTGATGGTCAATGTATCCATAACCGGTGAAGAGCGGATTGTACTGAATCTCGTTTCCTCTTAAATTAAAACTCCATGCCAGGTCGTCTAATTGGCTTATCAAAGTTGCCTCCACTTGATTCTCCGTCAGTTTACTCCTGATATGCATTAACTTGTCAGACCGGCTTTGGCCTGCAAACCGAACCGGATAATCGGCAACATGTGTCTGTGGTATTGAAGGTTTGTCTTTCCAATTTGCGGAAACCAGATCCTTGGTAATTATCAAATGGTTACCCTTCGCACCTATTTCCTCTTTAAGTTTATTCATTTCTCCTGCCGAAATAGTCAGTCCGTCAATGGCGACAGAACTTTCTGGTTTAAGTACCTCGTTCAGCCACTGTGCTATAGAGATACTATCCGCCTGTCGTTCCTTCATAAGGATAAAGCCGGTATTCTTCAATTGAGATTGAGCCTGTATAAAATAACGGGAATCGGTCCACAAAAGAGCTTGATCCGGTGTGATTACCACCCGTCCGTATGAACCCGTAAAACCGCTGATCCACTCTATGCTGCGCCAATTGACCGGAACATATTCACTCAGATGCGGATCGGTTCCATATACAATTAAGGCGTCTACACTTTCTGATTTCATTAAATTACGTAACGAAGTAATACGGCTTATAATGTTCATATATTGGATTTTATATAATAGTTAATAATTTCAAACATGCTTTTGGAGCACAACGTTTCCGGTTT
>Ga0316222_1000896_pt1 | contig 41204 bp, 37 predicted proteins | sample TBH18011metaG_FD_206008 | JGI IMG/M metagenome (GOLD analysis project Ga0316222, IMG submission 206008) | Freshwater microbial communities from Trout Bog Lake, Wisconsin, USA - TBH18011 | ecosystem: Environmental > Aquatic > Freshwater > Lake > Hypolimnion/Profundal zone | place: USA: Wisconsin... | reverse complement strand
GACAATTCCGCCGGGGTTGATTGTTCCGACCACGAGGTCAACATCAAGATCCTGCTCAACGATCTGGTGAGCGCCGGCGACCTCACCCCCAAGCAGCGCGACCGGCAGTTGGTGGAGATGACCGACGAGGTGGGCGCCCTGGTGCTGCGCGACAACTATCTTCAGACCCAGGCCATTTCCATGATGGAGGCGCAAGGGGCCGAACTGCTGGATGCCGAAGCCCGCTTCATGCGGTTGCTGGAAAAGGCGGGGCGGCTGGATCGTGGCATCGAATTCCTACCCTCCGACGAAACCCTGACCGACCGCGCCGCCCGCAAGCAGGGCCTGACCCGCCCGGAACTGTCGGTGCTGCTGGCCTATGGCAAGATCTGGCTGTACGAGCACATCTTACATTCCGATCTGCCCGACGACCCGTTCATGGCCGCCGATCTTACCAATTATTTTCCCACCGCCCTGCGGGAGCGTTTCGGTACCGATATCAGCCGGCACCGGCTGCGGCGCGAGATCGTCGCCACGGTGGTGACCAATTCCATCGTCAACCGGGTCGGAGGCGCCTTTGTCGCCGGGTTGATGGAGACCACCGGCCATCCCCCCGCCCAGGTGGCGCGGGCCTATATCGTGGCGCGGGATGCCTTCCGGCTGCGCGAAGTGTGGCGCGAGATCGAATCCCTTGACGGCAAGGTGCCGGCGACGGCCCAGACCGCCATGCTGGCCGAGGCCAATCGGCTGGTGGAGCGCGCCACCTTGTGGGTGTTGCGGTCCATGCCGTCGCCCTTCGCCCTGGGGGCCGGCATCGCCGAATTGTCGCCGGGGGTGAAGGCATTGGAGGAGGCGGTGCCGGCGGTGCTGTCGCCGACCGCCGCCGCCGCCCAGGCGATCCGTATCCAGCAATTCGCCGATCAGGGCGTGCCGGAAAACCTGGCGCGGCGGGTGGGCAATTTGATCGTCTTGGCCTCGGCCGCCGATATCCTGCGGATCGCCGCCCGCCAGGACATCGCCATCGACGAGGCCGGGCAGCTGTATTTCGCGGTGGGCGCCCGGTTCTCGCTGGGCTGGCTGCGGGCCTCGGCCGAGCAGCTGTCGGGCCGCGGCCATTGGCTCAAGCTGGCGGCGGCGGCGGCTATCGAGGATCTCTACGGCCATCAGCGCGATATCACCAATGTGGTGGCGGCGTCCCAGCCGGGGAGGACCCCCGACGAGGCGCTGCGGCTGTGGGCCGAGGGCAACCGGGCGGCGGTGGAGCGGGCCGAGGCGTTGCTGGCCGAACTCAAGGCCTCGACCCATGTGGATCTGCCCATGATCATGGTGGCGGGGCGTCAGCTTCGGACGCTGACCGAGACAACCGTTGCCGTCGGCACCGAGACCGGCTAAGGAGTGGAAAATCGCCGTCAACAGACCGACGAACGAACGCGCGGGTTCGGAGTTGCGGGCAACGCCCGGCGGATGAGAGACAAATTTTAGGTGGGGAACCATGGAATTCGCCGCTTTTCTGGATGGTCAGATCGCCGAACATGCCGAGGTGCTGGGCCGGACCGGTGCCGCCCTGCGCGCGCCGTTTCAGAAACTGGTGGAGGCCTGCCTCGCCAGTCTGGCCGGCGGCGGCAAGATCCTGTTTTTCGGCAATGGCGGCAGCGCCGCCGATGCCCAGCATCTGGCGGCCGAACTGGTGATCCGCTACCGCTATAACCGCAAGGCGCTGGCGGCGCTGGCGCTGACCACCGATACCTCGACCCTGACCGCCTGTGCCAACGACTTCTCGTTCGAGGAAATCTTCTCGCGCCAGGTCGAGGCGCTGGGGCGGCCGGGCGACGTGGCCATCGGTATCACCACCTCCGGCAACAGCCCGAATGTGCTGACCGCCCTGGCGGTGGCCCGCGATATGGGATTGGTGGCGGCCGGACTGACCGGGCGCGACGGCGGCAAGATGGTGGGGCTGGCCGATCCCCTGCTGATCGTGCCCAGCACCGTTACCGCCCGGATTCAGGAAATGCATATCCTGATCGGCCATGCCCTGTGCGATCGGGTGGAGGCCAAGGCCGCCCCCGCGGCTTGAGCGGATTTGCCACCCTGCCATGGCTGTGCTAGAAGTCGCGCGATCTTGATTCAACAGGACGATAGCCGCAGCATGAGCAAGCCTGACGGGACCTTCGACGGGCAATCCCATGGCCGTAAGGTCGAGATGGGGTCGGATCGGTCGTTCGGTCTGGTGTTCACCGCCTTTTTCGCCCTCGTCTGCCTGGCGCCGCTCAAATCCGGGGCCGACCCCCGCCTGTGGGCCGGCGGGGTGGCGGCGGCTTTCCTGGTGGTGTCGCTGGTCGCCCCTCAGCTGCTCAAGCCGCTCAACCGCCTGTGGTTCCTGGTGGGCATGGCGCTGCATCATGTGGTCACCCCGGTGGTGATGGGCCTGCTGTTCTTTTTGACCATTACTCCCATCGGCCTGATTGCCCGGGCCATGGGCAAGGACTCGTTGCGGCTCAAGCGCGATGATTCCGCCGCCAGTTATTGGATTTTACGCCAGCCGCCGGGGCCGTCGCCCGAGCGCATGCGTCGTCAGTTCTAGGAGACAATCCGTGGGCTTCCTCATCGAACTTTGGCAGTTTCTGCGCGAACGCAAGAAATTTTGGCTGCTGCCCATCCTGATCATGATGGTGGTGTTCGGCGCCCTGATCGTGCTGTCCCAAGGCTCCGCCGTGGCACCGTTCATCTACACCCTGTTCTAATAGGCTCATCCATTGCGTATTCTCGGCATCTCGGCGCTTTATCACGACAGCGCGGCGGCCCTGGTCGAAGGTGGCCGGGTTACCGCCGCCGCTCAGGAAGAGCGCTTCACCCGCAAGAAGCATGATGCCGGCTTTCCCGAGCATGCCATCGGCTATTGCCTGGACGCGGCCGGAATCGGGCTGGCCGATATCGACGCCGTGGTGTTCTACGACAAGCCGTTCCTGAAGTTCGAGCGGTTGCTGGAAACCTATCTCGCCTTCGCGCCGCGTGGCTTCCGCTCGTTCAAGACCGCCATGCCGGTGTGGCTGAAGGAAAAGCTGTTCCAGAAGGATCTGTTGCGCAAGGAGCTGAAGAGCTTCGCCAAGGATTTCGACTGGATCAACAAGCTGCTGTTCGCCGAGCATCATCTCAGCCATGCCGCCTCGGCGTTCTATCCGTCGCCATTCAAGGACGCGGCGGTGCTGACCATGGACGGGGTCGGCGAATGGACCACCACCTCGGTGGCCATGGGCTCGGGCAATCGGCTGGAAATCCACAAGGAACTGCACTTCCCCCATTCGCTGGGCCTGCTCTATTCCGCCTTCACCTATTACACCGGCTTCAAGGTCAATTCCGGCGAATACAAGCTGATGGGCCTGGCGCCCTATGGCGAGCCGAAATACGCCAAGACGATTCTCGACACCCTGGTGGACCTCAAGGAAGACGGCAGCTTCCGCCTGGATCAGTCCTATTTCGATTACTGCACCGGCCTCGCCATGACCAACGACCGGTTCGCCGCCCTGTTCGGGCAGAAGGTGCGCCAGGCCGACCGCGATCCGCTGACCCAGTTCCACATGGACATGGCCGCCTCCATCCAGGAGGTGACGGAGATCATCGTCTCCAAGTTGTGCCACGGCATCAAGAAGGAAACCGGCGCCAGGAATTTGTGTCTGGCCGGCGGCGTGGCGCTGAATTGCGTCTCTAACGGCAAGGTGCTGCGCGAGGGCATCTTCGACAATATCTGGATTCAGCCGGCGGCCGGCGATGCCGGCGGCGCCCTTGGCGCCGCCCTGGCCGGCTATCACCTGTACCGGGGCCAACCCCGCACCGTCACCGGTGGCGGCAAGGACGCCATGGCGGGGTCCTATCTCGGCCCGGTCTACGCGCAGAACGATATCGAGGCCCGCCTCACCGCCGCCGGCGCCAAATTTACCGTGCTGGCCGACGATGCCATGATCGCGGCCACCGCCGAGGCCCTGGCCGCCGAAAAGGCGGTGGGCTGGATGCAGGGCCGCATGGAATTCGGCCCCCGCGCCCTGGGCGGCCGCTCGATCCTGGGCGATCCGCGCTCGCCCTCCATGCAGAAGACCTTGAATCTCAAGGTGAAATACCGCGAAAGCTTCCGCCCCTTCGCTCCCAGCGTGTTGCGGGAGGATGTGGCCGAATGGTTCGCGCTGGAGGGCGATTCGCCCTATATGCTGCTGGTGGCGCCGGTGGCGGAGCGCCATCGCCGCGCCATGACCGCGGAGGAGCAGCAGCTGTTCGGCATCGACAAGCTCAACGTGCCGCGCTCCGCCATACCGGCGGTGACCCATGTGGATTACTCCGCCCGGGTCCAGACCGTCCATGCCGACACCAATCCGCGCTATCACGCGCTGATTTCGGCGTTCAAGGGCCTGACCGGCTGCGGCGTGGTGGTCAATACCAGCTTCAATGTGCGGGGCGAACCCATCGTCTGCACCCCGGAAGACGCCTTCCGCTGCTTCATGGGCAGCGAGATCGAGGTGCTGGTGGTGGGCAATTGCGTCCTCAAGAAGGAAGACCAGGACGAGGCCCTCAAGCTCGACTACAAGAACGCCTTCGAGCTGGATTAGCGGCATCCTGTTTCCGGCGGCCTACCGGATCATTTTCTGCAGCAACGCCGCCTTTACCGCCGGCCACTCGGCGTCGATGATGCTGAACCGCACCGAATTCCGCTTGCGGCCGTCCGGCATAATGCGTTCCTGACGCAGGATGCCCTCCTGCCTGGCACCAATGCGCAAAATGGCCGTTCGGGAGATCTGGTTCAGTTCGTCGGTGGTGAATTGCACCCTGACGGCATCCATCACCTCGAAGGCGTGGGTCAGCAGCAGCAATTTCGCTTCGGTGTTTACCCCCGAGCGCTGTGCCGATGCCCTCAGCCAGGTATGGCCGATTTCCAGCTTGCGATTGACCGGATCGATCTTCCAGAATCGGGTGCTGCCGACAACCTGCCCGGTTTCACGCCGGATGATGACGAAGGGGATGACGGTTCCGGCCTGTCGCCCGGCCATGGCCGTGGTCATATAGTCATGGATCGTTTCGGGGCCGGGAATCACCGTCAGCTTCGAATTCCATAATTCGCCATCGGCCGCCGCGTCCAGCAGCGCCGCCTGGTGTTCGGGCCGAAGCGGTCGGAGTTCGACGCTGCGGCCGATCAAGTGGGGGTCAACGCGGTGCGGCACCGGCCCGTTCCTTATACCAAATCCCGTTGATCGGAATCGATCAACGGGCCCTCAGTCGCCGGGCGGCGGAGCTCCGTCCGCCTTGGCTCCCGCACCACGAGGCGCGCGGTCGCAGTCGCGACCGATACCAATTCCAGGAGTCGAAATTTTCTGGAATTGGTATTATTCCGCGTCCCGGCCATAGACATCCTCCAGGCGGACGATATCGTCCTCGCCCACATATTCGCCCGATTGCACCTCGATCAGGCGCAGCGGCATCTTGCCGGGATTCTCCAGCCGATGGGGGATGCCGGCGGGGATGAAGGTGGATTCGTTTTCCCGCAGCACGAAGGATTTGTCGCCGCAGGTCACCTGGGCGGTGCCCCGAACCACCACCCAATGCTCCGAGCGGTGCCAGTGCTTCTGCAGGGATAGTTTCGCACCCGGATCGACGTGGATCTGCTTGACCTTGAAGCGCTCGCCCTGATCGATGGTCTGAAACCATCCCCAGGGCCGCCAGCCGCGCGTCCCCTGGGTGGCCTCGGGGCGGCCCTCGCGCTTCAAGGCGTCGACCACGGCCTTGACCTCCTGATCGCGGGACTTGTCGGCCACCAGCACGGCATCGTCGGTGGCCACCACCACCAGGTCCTTCAGCCCGATGGCGGCCACCAGCCGGCCCTGGCTGCGCAGATAGCAGCCCGAGGAGTCCAGCACCAGCACGTCGCCCTGGATCGCATTGCCATCCGTTTCTTTGGGCGATTCCTGCCACAACGCCGACCACGAGCCGATATCGGACCAGCCCATATCCACCGGCACCACCGCCACCTTGCGGGACCGCTCCATCACCGCGTAATCGATGGATTGGCCGGTCAGGCCGGCGAAGCTGTCATCGTCGAGGCGGAAGAAGAACATATCGCTACGGCCCTTGGCCCGCGCGGCGCGGCAGCCTTCCACCATACCGGGGGCGAAGGCCTCCAGCTCGGCCAGAAACACTCCCACCGGCAGCAGGAAGATGCCGCTGTTCCAGGTATAATCGCCGGAGGCCACATAGCCTTCGGCGGTGGCGAGATCGGGCTTTTCGACGAAGCGCTCGACCATGGCGCCGCCGGGCAGCGGCGTCCCGGCCTTGATATAGCCATAGCCGGTATTGGGACTGGTGGGGCGGATGCCGAAGGTCACCAGCCGGCCGTCCCGGGCCAGCGGAATCGCCGTCTCGACGGCGTGGCGGAAGGCAGGGGTGTCGGCGATCAGATGATCGGACGGCATCAGCAGCATCAGGGCGCCGGGATTGTCGTCGGCCAGCATCAGCGCCGCCACCGCCGCCGCCGGGGCGGTGTTGCGCCCCACCGGTTCGATCACCACTGCCTTGGGCTCGATGCCGACCTCGCGCAATTGCTCGGCGACGATGAAGCGATGCTCGTGGTTGCAGACCACCACCGGGGGCGTCCCCAGCCGCAGGGCGGTGTCCTGCAGCAAGGTGCGGTCGCCCACCAGCTTCAGCAATTGCTTGGGCATCAGCTCGCGCGACAGCGGCCATAACCGGGTGCCGGCGCCGCCGGACAGGATCACGGGGATAAGCGCGCTCATGGGCTTGTTTCCTTGTTTCGCCACCAGCGGGCGGTTGCGGCGATGCCGTCCTCCAGGCTGTCGGGCGGCACCCAGCCGATGGCGGCGGCGATGGCGCCGAGATCCACCTCCAGCGATCCGGTCAGGCGCTGGATCGCCGCCGTGCCGCCGGTCAGGCGGCCGGCCAGTTTCAGCACTCTCACCGGTACCGGCAACAGCCGGGCGGGACGTCCCAGCGCGGCGGCGAGGTGGCGGATCAGCTGGGCGGTGGAGACCGTTTCGGCATCGCACAGCGTGAAGGTGTGCAGGCTGCCGGGGGCGGGAGGGCTGTCCAGGCAGGCGCGCACCGCGTCCACCAGATTGCCGAGGCCGATCAGCGAGCGGCGATTGGCGACGCAGCCCAGCGGCAGCGGAATGCCCCGGTCGACCCAGCCGATCAGGGCGCGGAAATTGCCCTTGACCCCCGGACCATAGACCAGCGGCGGGCGCAGCACGGTGACGGCGAGGCCGGTGCGGGCGGCGATGTCGGCCAGCCCGTGCTCGGCCTCCAGCTTGGAGATGCCGTAGGGATCGACCGGGGCCGCCGTCTCGGGGCCGAACGGAATCCCGGATGTCTCCTCGCCATTGGCCTTGATGCTGCTCATGAACACCAGATGCCGCACCCCGGCGGCGGCGGCCTGTTCCGCCAGACGCAGGGTGCCGGCCACATTGGTGGCGCGGAACTCGGCCAGCGGATCGTGGGAGCGGTCATGCATGACATGGACACGGGCGGCAAGGTGCACCACCGCCGTCATGCCGGCCAGGGCGGCGGCCCAATCGGTGGTGGGGGACAGGCCGGCGACCGGGCGCGGCGCCACCCCCTCGGGCAACAGGGCATTGGGCCGCGTCGCGCCGCCCACCCCATGGCCCAGGTCCAGCAGACGCCGGCACAGCGGCCGGCCGACGAATCCGTTGGCGCCGGTCACCAGGACGGTCATATGGGCGCTCCCTTGGCCCAGCGGCTCAGCAGGGCCAGCACTCCCGTCACCACTCCCACCGCCAGGAGGATGCCGGGGACTTCCAGCCCGCGGCCGGCGATCCAGGCGCAGCCGATCAGCGCCAGATTTCCCCCCAGGATGGCCAGCGCCACCTGGGAATGGCTTTTACCGCCCTGCACGGCGCGCTGGTAGAAATGCCGGCGATGGGCCTGCCACACCGTCTCGCCGTCCTTCAGGCGCCACAGCAGGGTGAGGGTGGCATCGGCCAGATAATAGGCCGGCAGGATCAGGGCGGCGGCCAGATGTCCGCCGATGGCGAGGTGGAGCAACAGCCCGCCCAGCACGAAGCCCAGGGGAATGCTGCCCGAATCGCCCAGGAAGATCCGGGCGGGGTGCCAGTTCCACACCAGGAAACCGATTCCGGCGGCACCGATTCCGGCCGCCTGGGGAATGGATTGATCGCTGACCAGGGCGATGCCGAAGCCGATGGCGGCGGTCTCCACCCCGGTGATGCCGTCGATTCCGTCCATGAAATTATAGAGATTGACGAACCACAGCCAGCCCAGGCCCGCCAGCAGCCGGTCGCCCCACAGTGGCAGCAGGCCGTGGAACACCAGATCTTGCGCCGGCAGTCCGGCCAGGGCGGCGGCGATGATGGCGGCCTGCAGCAGCAGGCGGGGCAGCGGCGCCAGACCATGGCGGTCATCCAGCCACGACACCGCCATCAGGACCAGGGCGGCGGGGGCCAGGATGCCGGCGGCCGGGATGCCGGGATCGCCCGGCACCACCAAGGCGGTGAGGATCAGCATCGCCGCCACCACCGGAACCACCGCCAGACCGCCGCCGCGCGGAATCGGCAGGCTGTGACTGGAACGCTCGTTGGGGTGGTCGAGGATCTGGCGGTGATGCAACCAGGCCAGCACCACCCGGGTCAGCACCGCGCTGCAGGCGAAGGCGGCCAGGGCGGTGACCAGGGTGGTGACCAAGCTCATGATTCCCCGATGAGATGGACCCGTCGGGCGTTGCGCAGGCTGTCGAGCACCGCGATGGTGGCGAGGCTGGTTTCGATCAATTCGGCCTCGGGGACCGGGGCGGGACCGCCGCCGGCCACCGCAGCGACGAAGGCCTCCAGCTCGGCACGGTGGCCCTTGTCCTGGCCCAGGGACTTCTCGACCTTGGTGCGGCCGCCGGAAGTGACCGCAAGCGTCAGGAAATTGTCCAGGGTGATAACTGTTCCGCCTACGAAACACTCGAAGCGTTCCTTGCTGTGGGCGGTGTCGCCCAGGGCGGTATAGACGATGGTGGCCAGCGAGCCGTCGGCGAAGGTCAGCGAGACCGCCAGATCGTCGCAGCCGCCATGGGTCACGCCGGCGGCGTCGGCCTGGACGGTGACGATGGCGGCGCCGGTCAGGGCGCGGGCCAGATCGATGAAGTGGCACAGTTCGCCCAGGATGCGGCCGCCGCCCTCTTCCGCCGCGTTGACCCAGCTTTCCGCCGGCAGCGCCCCGGCATTGACCCGCAGCACCAGCACCTTGGGGCCGATGTGGCGGGCGAGATGGGCGCGGGCCTTGACCGCCATGGGGGCGAAGCGGCGGTTGAAGCCCACCAGGAAGAAGCCGTCCGAGCCTTGGCGCGCCGCCCGCACCTGCTCCAGCTGGGCGCGGTCGAGGGCCAGCGGCTTTTCCACCAGCACCGACTTGCCGGCGGCCAGGACACGGGCGGTCATTTCGGCGTGGTTACCGTGGCGGGTTGCCACCAGCACCGCGTTGATGGCGGGATCATTCAGCACCGCCTCCACATCGGTGGTGGCATGGGCAAAGCCGAAACCGTGCTGGCCATGTTCGGCGGTGGCGCCGCGCTGGGTGCAGATGGTGCGCATCTCCAACCGGGGGATGCGGGCCAATTCGGGCAGCAGCACGGTGCGGGCGAAATTGCCGGCGCCGATGACTCCCAGTACGCAGGTGCCATTGGGCGCCGCCTTCGGCGCCGGGAAGACGGCGGCGGCCGGGGCGGCCTCGGCATAATGCAGCACCACGCCGAGATGGGGTTCGGTGCCGCCGGTGACCAGATGATAGGCGCTTTCGCTCTGCTCGAAGGCGAAACGGTGGCTGATCAGCGGGGCCACCCGGAGCCGGCGGGCCAAGGCGGGATTCATCAGGCGCACCACCTCACGCAGATTCTCGGTCTCGGTCCAGCGCACCCAGCCCACCGGATATTTGACGCCGCGCCCCTCGAAATCCTCGTCATAGCGGCCGGGGCCGTAGGAGCGCGACACCGTCAGGGTCAGCTCCTTCTTCATATAGGCGGCATAGTCGAACTGGGTGCCGGTCTTGCCCACCAGCACCACGCGGGCCCGGTCGCGGGCCAGTTCGGCGGCCAGGGCCAGCGGCTCTGACGAATCGGTGGCCGCCGCGATCAGCACGGAATCGCAGCCGATTCCACCGGTCAGCGCCGCCACCGCCTCGGCTAGGCCGGGCTCGCCCAGGCTCCAGGTCAGCTCGGCGCCCATCTCCCGGGCCAGGGCCAATCGTTGCGGATTCATATCGAGGGCGATGACCCGTGCCCCGGCCAGACTCAGCAGTTGAACCGCCATCTGGCCGATCAGGCCGACTCCCAGCACTGCCACCACGTCGCCCAACTGGCTGCCCAGCGAGCGGACCCCCGCCATGGCGATCGCCCCCACCGTGCCGAAGGCGGCCTCCTCATGGGAAACACCGTCGGGGATGGGTACCGCGAGGTTGCGCGGCACCACGTTGAGTTCGGCATGATTGGCCAGACCGGCCCCGGCCATGGCCACCCGCTGGCCGATGTGGAAGCTGCCCTCCAGGCCGTTTCCCACCGCCACCACCTGGCCGGCGGCGGAATAGCCCAGCGGCAGCGGCTCGTCGAGGCGGGCCATCACCGTCTTGAAGGTGGAAACGATCCCGTCGCGCCGGGCCTTGTCGATCACCTTGCGCACCAGATCGGGCCGCGCCGAAGCCTTGGCCGCCAGGCTCTTGCGGGCGAAGTCGATCACCAGGCGCTCGGTACCGGCGCTGATCAGCGAGGCGCGGGTGGCCACCAGCAGGTGGCCGGACCGCACGCGGGGTTCGGGGACGTCGCGCAAGCTCAGTTTGCCGGATTTGGCACTTTGAATGACCTGTTTCATGGGGATCTTCTTAGCTCGGATTTTGTGATCTGTCACGAAGGAGACGGAGGCCCAGCTTGACGTTCATGCTATGAACGCGGTAGAAGCCCAGGAGGTTTCGCCACAGGAGCAGCATGGAAAAGGAAGGCCGCCTCACGCTGGACATGTTGAAGCTGATTCAGACCGATGCCAACGTTACCCAGCGTCGGCTGGCCAACGAGCTTGGCATCGCCCTGGGCTTGGCCAATTCCTATCTGCGCCGCTGCATCCGCAAGGGCTATGTCAAGGTCGGCAGCGTGCCGAGCAATCGTTACGCCTATTACCTGACCCCCACCGGACTGGCGGAAAAAAGCGCCCTGGTCGCCAAATACCTGACCTATTCCTTCCAGTTCTTCCGCGACGCCAAGGGCCAGTGCGAGGGGGTTTTCCGCATCTGCGAGGCCAAGGGCTGGACGCGGGTGGCGGTGTGCGGTACCGGTGATCTGGCCGAGATCGCCATTCTGGTCGCCCGCGAATTTCCCATGGATACGGTGGGGCCGGTGGACATGGCCGCCGCGCGCTCCGATGGCGTCATCGCCGGGGAACTGGCGGCCAAGGGCCGGGTCGACGCCGCGATTCTGGCCGATCTGACCAATCCGCAAAGCGCCTGGGACCGCCTCGCCGGCATGATGCCGCCCGAACGGGTGTTGCCGCTGCCCTTGCTCGACCTCACCCGCGAAGCGCCCAGCGAAAGGCCGGAAGCATGAGCCGCAAGACCATCCTGGTGACTGGCGCCGATGGCTTCATCGGCTCGCACCTGACCGAGGCGCTGGTGCGGGCCGGCCATGATGTCCGTGCCTTCGTCCAATACAACTCGTTCAATTCCTGGGGCTGGCTGGACGAGGCCGAGGCCGGGGTCAGGCGCTCGCTCGACATCTTCGCCGGCGATATCCGCGACCCCCACGGGGTGCGTCAGGCGGTCAAGGGCCGCGAGGTGGTGCTGCATCTGGCGGCGCTGATCGCCATTCCGTTCTCCTATCACTCGCCCGCCGCCTATGTGGACACCAACATCACCGGCACCTTGAACGTGCTGCAGGCGGCGCGCGACCTGGGGGTGGCGCGGATGATCCACACCTCCACCAGCGAAGTCTACGGCACCGCGCGTTTCGTGCCCATCACCGAGGACCACCCCCTGTCGGGCCAGTCGCCCTATTCCGCCACCAAGATCGGCGCCGACCAAATGGCCGAGGCGTTCTGGCGCTCGTTCGCCACCCCGGTGGCGACACTGCGGCCGTTCAATACCTTCGGCCCGCGCCAGTCGGCCCGGGCGGTGATCCCCACCATCATCACCCAATTGCTGGCCGGCATGCGCCGGATCAAGCTGGGGGCGGTGCATCCGACCCGGGACTTCAACTATGTCGCCGATACGGTGGCTGCCTTCATGGCCGCCATGGCGGCTCCCGGCATCGAGGGCGAGGTCATTAACGCCGCCTCCAATTTCGAGATTTCCATCGGCGACACCGCCCGGGCAATCGCCAAGGTCATCGGCTGTGCCCTCGAGATCGAGACCGACGATGCCCGGCTGCGCCCCGATAACAGCGAGGTCGAGCGGTTGTGGGGCGACAACGCCAAGGCGGCGCGGCTGCTGGGTTGGCAGCCGGCCTATGGCGGCGGCGCCGGCTTCGAGCGCGCCCTGGCCGAGACGGTGGAATGGTTCCGGACGCCCTCCAATCTCGGCCGTTACAAGGCCGACCGGTACAATATCTGAATGAGATCTCCTTGGGCTCCCGGGAAAGGAGCCCACATGGTTTTGTGGCCTTCGGCCATCCCTACGGGACCGCATCTGCGATGCGTCGTTTGCCCTATGGGCTGCACCGGATTCTGACGCGAACAGGGTATAAATGCACGAGATCACCCGCCGACTGGCAGAGTTCTGGCGCGACGGCCGCGGGGCCGCCGGCATGGTGCCGCTGCACGCTCCGGCGTTCCGGGGCAACGAGGCCGCCTATCTCCAGGACTGCATCCAGACCGGCTGGGTGTCGTCGGTGGGCGCCTATGTGGACCGCTTCGAGGCCATGCTGGCCGACATCACCGGCGCCGCCCATGCGGTCGCCGTGGTCAACGGTACCGCGGCGCTTCAGGTCTGCCTGTATCTGGCCGGGGTCCGGCCGGGCGACGAGGTGGTGGTGCCGTCGCTGACCTTCGTCGCCACCGCCAATGCGGTCAGCCATTGCGGCGCCACCTGCCGCTTCGTCGATGTGGAGGAGCGGACCCTGGGGCTCGACCCGGCCCGGCTCGACGACCACCTCGCCCGCCACCGGGACCGGCCGATCCGCGCCGTGGTGGCCATGCACACCTTCGGCCAGCCCGCCGATCTCGACGGGTTGGCCGAGGTCTGCGCCGACCATGGCATCGCCCTGGTCGAGGATGCCGCCGAATCCCTGGGCAGCCTCTACAAGGGCCGCCATACCGGCAATCACGGCCTGGTCTCGTCGCTGAGCTTCAACGGCAACAAGATCGTCACCACCGGCGGCGGCGGCGCCATCCTGACCAACGACCCGGCGCTGGGGAAGCTGGCCAAGCACCTGACCACCACCGCCAAGGTGCCGCATCCCTATCGCTTCGACCATGACGCGGTGGGCTGGAACTACCGCCTGCCCAATCTCAACGCCGCCCTGGGCTGCGCCCAATTGGAGGTTCTGGCCGAGCATGTGACCGCCAAGCGCCGGCTGGCCGAGGACTATCATGCCGTGTTCGCCGGGCTGGAGGGGGTGCGGATCTTCCGCGAGACGCCGGAGGCACGCTCCAACTATTGGCTGGCCGCCCTGCTGCTGGAGCGGCCGGACCGGGCGCTGGTGGAACGGGTGATCGAGGAAGCCGCCGCCGCCGGCATCCAGTGCCGGCCGATCTGGACCCCCATGCATCACCTGCCCATGTACCGCCATTGTCCGCGCGACGCCCTGCCGGTGACCGACGCCATCGCCGACCGGCTGATCAATCTGCCGTCCAGTCCGGCGGCGGTATGATCCCGCTCGATCCGCTGGCGGCGATTCCCGAGGCAGGAGGGTTTCATACCCTGATCCTGGTCTCCCATCTCCGCCACGCCGGGGCGGCGCGGCAAGGAGCGGCACAAGGCGGATTGGTGGTGTCCACCGACTGGCTGGTCTGGCAGCTTCTGGCGCGCGACGGCATCGCCTGCGTTCCCTTCGACGGAGCCCTGGGTGATTTCGCGCCACCCGACGACGCGCCACAACGCTGGTGCGACTGGTGCGACTCGTTGCCCGATCCCCTGGCCGGCATCGGCCGCGCCTTCAACCGCGAATTGGAAATCCTGCTGTCGGGGGTGGAGCGACTGCTCCATGGCCTTGATGCCCTGTGCCGGCGTTTTCCCATCCGGACGCTGCGGCTGGTGGATCTGCGCGCCGAATACGGGCTGCTGAGTGCCGCCGTCAAGCGAGTGGTGGTGGCCGAGGTCGCCCGGCGTCACGGCCTGGAGGTGGAGGATCACTTGGACCCGCCGCTGGCCGGCGATTCCTATTTCCCCGACGATCTTGGCTATGGCCGCGCCCCGGCCCCGCAACCGTCTTGGCGGGTCGCCGCCATCCGGGCGGTCTGCGCCGGTTGGAGTCGGCTGACCCGGCTGGCGGCGCCGGCCGGGTGCCGGAGCCGGGTGCTGCTGCTGCTCAACCCGTTGATGGAGCGCGGTCTGATCCACCATTACCGGGGGGGAAACGCCCGCCCGGTGCTGATCGCCCAACGTTCGCCCAAGACCCCCGGCTTTCTGGTGGAGTGCCTGAGACGCGCCGTTGTCCTGGCCGATCTGGTCTCGCGACCGCTGAACGAGGCTGAAACGGTGGAGATTGATCGGGGGATTGCCGCCATTCTCGCCGGCTGGGAAGCGTCGCCGCCGGTTTCCGCGGTAGAGGTCGCTCGCCGGCTTTACCTGCGCGATGCGGTGTTTGCCCCGGGCCGTCTGCACCTAGCCGCCCGCGAGGTCAAGGAATTCCGGTCGATGATCCGCGCCACCGGTATTGATCGGGTGGTGGTGGGCGATTCCAGCAATTCCACCTGCCGCATGGCTGGCCTGGCGGCCCGGCTGGAAGGAGCGGCGGTGGACGAGCTGCTGAACGGCATGTTCATCCACACCTCGGTGTCGGAGCCGCGCCGGCCGGTGGGGGGGCGACCACCCGCCCTGACCCGCATGCTGACCTGGGGGGCGCAGCAAGAGCAGTGGCTGGCGCGGCGTGGCGCTACCGTCCCGGTGGTACGGGTGGGCTATCCCGGCCTCGATTCCCTGCCACGGCTGACCGGTCCCTACCGTCTGCCGCCAGTGGGAGAGGGGCGGGTACTGCTGCTTCCGTTCACGCCCGCCGCCATCAACGTGCGGGCCGTGCGCAGCCAAGCCAACAGCGGCATCGCGTCTGTTGCCCTGATGCTGCGACGACTGGGGTACCGCCAGATCCGCCTCAAGTTGCATCCCGGCTATACCCGGCAGTACTATCGCCGGATAGATCAGGAGTTCGGCCTTGGTCTGGAGATCGTCGAGCATGGGCTGATCCCCGACCACCTCGCCTGGGCCGATGTGGTCATCGGCCCGGTGGAATCGGGGGCCTTCGTGGAGACCCTGGCCATGGGACGGCCGTATTTTCCGGTGATCCCGGCCCCCAATTCCATCGATTACACCGTGCTGGGGCCGGTTCCGGTCTATGCCGATGCCGAGACGCTGGGCCGGGCGCTCCAAAATGGGGCCTTGCCGGATCGGCAGGCGATCCTGGATCATTTCTGCGACGGCGGCGCGGCCGGCACGGCCTCGACCCGGTTCTGGGAACGGATTGCATGAGCGTTCGCACCATCTGTGTGGTTACCGGCAGCCGTGCCGAATACGGCCTCCTCCTTCCCTTGATGAAGGAGATCGAGGCCGATCCGGCGCTGGCGCTGCGGTTGGTGGTGACCGGCAGCCATCTGTCGCCTCGCTTTGGCGAGACCTGGCGGGCCATCGCCGCGGACGGTTTCGCCATCGACGCCATGGTCGATCTGCGGCTGGACGACGACAGTGCTGTGGGGGTGGCCCGCTCCATGGCCTTGGCGCTGACCGGCATTGCCGAGGCGTTGGAGCGGCTGCGGCCCGATATCGTGGTGGTGCTGGGTGACCGTTACGAAATGTTGGCGGTGGCCGAGGCGGCCCTGCTGGCCCGGATTCCGTTGGCCCATATCCATGGCGGCGAGGCCTCCGAAGGGGCCATGGACGACAGTATCCGCCATGCCATCACCAAGCTGGCCCATCTTCACTTCATCGCCGCCGCCGATTATCGCCGCCGGGTGGTGCAATTGGGCGAGGCGCCCGAACGGGTGTTCGAGGTGGGGGCCATGGGCATCGACTGCTTGGCGGCGCTGTCGCTGCTCGACCGGGCCGCAACCGCGCGCGGTCTCGGCCTGCCCCCCGACCGGCCGTTTTTCGTGGTCACCTATCATCCGGTGACCCTGGGCGACGGCGATCCCGCCGCCGGTGTCGCGGCGTTGCGAGGTGCGCTGGCCGGTTTTCCCGACCATCACGTGGTGGTGACCGGCGTCAACGCCGATCCCGGCCGCGACCGGGTGGCGGCGGCGATCGCGGCCTGGGTCCAGGCGGAGGCCGGACGGGTGGCGGCAGTGGACTCCCTGGGCCAGTTGCGTTATTTCAGCGCCCTGCGCTGGGCGGCGGCGGTGGTCGGCAATTCGTCCAGCGGCATCATCGAGGCGCCGGCCCTGGGGGTTCCGACCGTCAATATGGGCTCGCGCCAGCAAGGCCGCATTCGCGCCGATTCGGTGATCGATTGTCCCGAGACCGAGGCGGCGATCCACGCCGCCCTCGGTCGGGCACTTGACCCCGTCTTCCGGGCGCGGGCCGCCGCTGCTCCCTATCCGTTCGGGACTCCGGGGGCGGGAAAGCGAATCGCCACCATTCTGAGGGAGGTCCCCATGGAGGGGCTGATCATCAAGCGCTTCCACGACCTGCGGGGATTCGACGCATGAGCGTGTTCATCATCGCCGAGGCCGGCGTCAACCATAACGGCGATCCGCGTCTGGCGCTCGATCTGGTGGATGCTGCCGCCGGGGCCGGGGCCGATGCCGTCAAGTTCCAGACCTTCAAGGCGGCGGCCATCGTAACCGGGACGGCGGGCAAGGCCGCCTATCAACGCCGCGCCACCGGTGGGGCCGAGTCGCAGCAGGCCATGCTGACTCGGCTGGAACTGGATGAGGCGACGCACCGCGCCCTGATGGCGCGCTGTGCCGAGCGCGACATCGCCTTTCTGTCGACGCCGTTCGACCTGCCGAGCCTGCGTCTGCTGGTGGATGATCTCGGCCTGGATACTCTGAAAATTTCCTCCGGAGAGATCACCAACGCGCCGTTGCTGCTGGCGGCGGCGCGGGCCGGGCGGCGGGTGATTCTCTCCACCGGGGCCAGCACCCTGGGTGAGGTTGAGGCGGCGCTGGGTGTGCTCGCCTTCGGCTATGCCGCTCCGCCTGAAACCGTTCCTGCCGTGCCGGCCTTCGCCGCGGCGTGGTGGTCGGATCGCGGCCGCGCCGCCCTGGCCGCCAAGGTCTCGCTGCTGCATTGCACCAGCGAATATCCCGCCCCGCCGGGCGAGGTCAATCTGCGGGCCATGGACACCCTGGCCGCCGCTTTCGGCCTGCCGGTCGGCCTGTCGGACCATACCGAGGGCATCGCCATGGCGGTGGCCGCCGTCGCCCGGGGCGCCGCCATCATCGAGAAGCACTTCACCCTCGACCGTTCGTTGCCCGGCCCCGATCACGGCATGTCGCTGGAGCCGGGCGAACTGGCCGCCATGGTCGCGGGCATCCGGGCGGTGGAACTGGCGCTGGGCGATGGGGTGAAGCATCCGGCGGGGGCCGAGCTGGGCAATCGCGACATCATCCGCAAGGTGGTGGTGGCGGCGCGACCCATCCGCCGGGGCGCCTTGATCACCGAAGCCGATCTGACGGTCAAGCGGGCTGGAACGGGGGGCCTCTCGCCCATGCAATGGTGGAGCCTGCTCGGCCGTCCCGCCGACCGCGATTACGCCGTCGACGACGCCCTGGGGTTGGCCGCGCCATGATCGGGATCATCATCATCGGCGCCGGCGGTCATGCCAAGGTGCTGGTCGATGCCTTGCTGGCGGCGGGAATCGCCCCTACCGGCCTGATCGACGCCGATCCGCGCCGCCATGGCGCCACGGTGCTGGGGATTCCGGTCCTGGGCGGCGACGGGATGCTGGCCGGGTTCGACCGTGGCCAAGTGGTGCTGGTCAACGGCATCGGCTCCACCGGCCACCCCGATCTGCGCCTGGCCGTCCAGGCTCGTCTCGCCGCCCTCGGCTTCGTTTTCCGGACGGTGATCCATCCCGCCGCCATCATCGCCGCCGAAGTGACAGTCGGCGACGGCGCCCAGCTCATGGCCGGGGCGGTGGTGCAGACAGGAACCCGGCTGGGGGCCGGGGCGATCATCAATACCCGGGCGGTGGTCGATCATGACTGCCGGATCGGCGCCCATGCCCATATCGCCCCCGGCGCGGTGCTGTGCGGGGATGTGCGGGTGGGCGCGGCCAGCCATGTGGGGGCCGGGGCGACCGTCGTCCAGGGATCGACCATCGGCGACGGCTGTCTGATCGGGGCCGGGGCGGTGGTGATTCGCGACGTTGCCGACGGCGTCCGCGTCCAGGGTGTTCCCGCTCGGTCGCGGGAGGCCTAGATGGAAGAGCCGTCCGGACCGCGGGTTCTGTTCCTGATCACCGCCCGTGGCGGCTCCAAGGGCCTGCCCGGCAAGAATCTGATGACGCTGGGCCCCCTGTCGCTGATCGGCTGGAAGGCGGCGACGGCGCTGCGGTCGCGCCATTGCGCCCGGCTGATCATCTCCACCGATTCGCCGGCGCTGATGGAAGAGGCGGTCCGCTGCGGCGCCGAGGCCCCGTTCCTCCGCCCGCCCGAACTGGCGACCGATACCGCCGGCTCGGCCGAGGTGGTGGCCCATGCGGTGGAGTGGCTGGCCGAGACCGAAGGCGCGGCCTATGACGCCGTCATGCTGTTGCAGCCGACCAATCCCTTCGCCACCGCCGCCGATTACGACGCGGCGGTGGCGATCATGGTTCGCCGCCAGGCCCATCTGGTGCTGGGGTTGCGTCAGGCGCCATCGGTGAGCGGACCACTCGATGCGCTGGGGCGGCCGCTGGAGGTGGTTCGCCGGGTCCTGGAATCGGGCGCGACCCGCCGCCAGGACGCCAGGACCCAGTATACCCCCAACGGCTCGCTCTACCTGATGGACTGGGCGTGGTTCCGGCGCGAGCGGCGAATCTACGCCGACCCGGAGCGGACCTTCGGATATGTGATGGACGACCTCAAATCGGTGGACATTGATACCGAGGCCGATTTTCGCTATGCGGAGTATCTGGTCGAACGGGGATATGTCGACCTTTCCCAGATCGGGCACGGCACATGAAGAATTGGTCTGATATCCTGATTACCGCCGACCTGCCGATCATTGAGGCCATCAAAGGCCTCGATCGCTCGGCGGCCCAGATCTGTCTGGTGGTGGATGCCCGGCGCCACCTGCTGGGAACCGTCACCGATGGCGACATCCGCCGGGGAATCCTGCGTGGCGTGCGGCTGGAAGACCCCGTGATCATCATCATGAACCCCAAGCCGCTGACCGCATCCACCGCCAGCACCCCCCACGAGCGGCTGATGCTGATGCGCTCGCGCAAGCTGCGTCATATCCCGCTGATCGATCACCACGGAATGGTGGTGGGGGTCGAAACCGAAAGCGAGTTCGTCGCCGCCGGCGACCTGCCCAACGCGGTGGTTCTGATGGTCGGCGGCCTGGGCGAGCGGTTGCGGCCGCTGACCGCCACCACTCCCAAGCCGCTGCTGCCGGTGGGGGGACGGCCGCTGTTGGAAACCATCCTGATCCAACTGGCGGGGTTCGGCTTCCGGCGGGTGTTTCTCGCCGTCAACTACATGGCGGAGAAGTTTCAGGAAACCTTCGGCGACGGCTCGCGCCTGGGGCTGGAGATCGCCTATCTGCACGAGGACAGCAAGCTGGGCACCGCCGGGGCGCTGGGGGCCTTGCCGGCGCCGTCCGAACATCCGGTCCTGGTGATGAACGGCGATGTCCTGACCTCGGTCAATTACCGCGCCCTGCTCGACTTTCACCAGGAGCACCGGGCCGCCGCCACCATGTGCGTGCGCGAATACGATATCGAGGTGCCCTACGGCGTGGTCGAGGTTGAACATTCGCGGGTGCGCGGCCTGCAGGAAAAGCCGGTTTTGACCCATTTCATCAACGCCGGCATCTATGTCCTCGATCCCGCCACCCTTGGCCGCCTGACGGCGGGCGAGCACTGCGACATGACCACCTTGCTGCAGCGGATCATGGCGGCTGGGGAGGAGGTGGTGGCCTTTCCCATCCGCGAATACTGGCTCGATATCGGTCGGCTCGACGATTTCGCCAAGGCAAATGGCGATTATGACCAGGTCTTCGGCTCCGGCTCGCCCGCGGCGGGTCGGAAAGGGGAGTGAACATGACCGATGAGCGGCCCGTCCTCGTCGCCGGCGGTGCCGGCTATATCGGCAGCCATGTGACGCTGGAACTGCTGGCCGGCGGCCGCAAGGTGGTGGTGCTGGACGATCTGTCCACCGGGCGGCGCGATCTGGTTCCCGCCGGGGCCGTGTTCATCCAGGGCGATGTGGGCGATGGGGGTCTGGTGCGCCGGGTGCTGGCCGAGCAAGGCTGTGCCGCGGTCATGATGTTCGCCGGCTCGATCATCGTTTCGGAATCGTTTCAAGCCCCGTTGCCCTATTGGCGCAACAATATGGGCGCCGGCCTGGCCTTTCTCGACGCCTGCGTCGGGGCGGGGGTGCGCCATTTCGTCTATTCCTCCACCGCCGCGGTTTATGGCGCGCCGGACAGCCTGCCCATCGCCGAGGATGCGGCGCTGCGGCCGATCAGCCCCTATGGCCGCTCCAAGCTGGCGCTGGAATGGGCGCTGGCCGACGCCTGCGAGGTGGCGGCCATGCGTTTCGCGGCGCTGCGCTATTTCAATGTCGCCGGCGCCGATGCCCAGGGCCGCAGCGGCCAAGTTTCGCCGGTGGCCAGCCACCTGATCAAGATCGCGGTGGAGGCGGCGCTGGGCCGGCGTGCCGGCCTTGTCCTCCATGGCGAGGATTATCCCACCCCCGACGGCACCTGTATCCGCGATTACATCCATGTTGCCGATCTGGCCGAGGCCCATGTGCTGGCGCTGGGCCAGCTGGAGCGGGGCGGCGAATCGCTGATCGCCAATTGCGGCTATGGCCGGGGCTTCTCGGTGCGCCAGGTGCTGGACGCGGTGCAGCGGGTGGCCGGGCGCAGGCTCGCCATCCATATCGGTCCCCGGCGGCGCGGCGATCCGCCGGCCCTGGTGGCGGATCCGGGGCTGTTGAAACGGGTGCTGGGCTGGGTGCCCAAGCGCGACGATCTCGACCTGATCATCCGTTCGGCCCTGGAGTGGGAGGCGAAGAGTGGATGAGACCGACGAACCGAAGCATCCCGCCCGGCGCTTGAGGGGCATATAATGACTCTTCTTCGGATCCATGATGTCACCCTGGCCATCGGCAGCGGCGTGCCGCCCTGGCCGGGCGAGCCGGCGCCGCGGGTCACCCGCCTGTCGGACATGGCCAAAGGCGACGGCTGCAACGTCACCCGGATGGATTTCGCGGTCCATTACGGCACCCATCTTGACGCCCCCCTCCATTTCATTCCCGGTGGCGGCGATGTGGCGAGCCTGGATCTTAACATCCTGATGGGGCCGTGCCACGTGGTCCGGGTCGCCGACACGGTCGATGCCATCGGGCCGGAGGCCTTCGCCATCCCCGCCGGCTGCACCCGCCTGCTGGTGCGCACCCGCAATTCGGCGCTCTGGGACGATCCCGCCCATGCCTTCAGCCGCGATTTCGTGGCCTTCACCCCCGAGGCCGCCCAATGGCTGGTGGCGTGCGGCATCCGGCTGGTGGGGATCGATTACCTGTCGGTGCAGCGCTTCCACGATGTCGAGCCGACCACCCACCGTATTCTGCTGGGGGCCGGGGTGATCGCGGTGGAGGGTCTCGACCTGCGCGGCATCGCCCCGGGCGCCTATCAGCTCGCCTGCCTGCCGCTGAAATTGATCGGCGCCGACGGCTCGCCCTGCCGGGTAGTCTTGACGACTCGGCCGTGACGCGCGAGAAAGGAGGCCGTACCGGAAAGACTTAGGAACCCCCATGACCTGGAATGTCTTGATCAGCGCGCCTTACATGATCCCGGTGGTGGATCGCTTCCGGCCGTGGTTCGCCGAGCATGACATGGCGATCACGGTGGCCGAGGTCAACGAGCGGCTGGAAGAGGCCGATCTGCTGCCGATCATCGGGCAGTATCACGGCATCGTCTGCGGCGACGACCGCATCACCAAGGCGGTGATCGACGCCGCGCCCAAGCTCAAGATCATCTCCAAATGGGGCACCGGCATCGATTCCATCGATTCGGTCTATGCCGCCACCAAGGGGATCAAGACCGGGCGCACCCTGGACGCCTTCACCCAGCCGGTGGGCGACACCCAGCTGGGCTATATCCTGTGCTTCGCCCGCAAGCTGCCGTGGATGGACCGCATGATGAAGGAAGGCATCTGGGACAAGATCCCCGGCCGGGCCTTGAACGAATCCACCATCGGCGTGGTCGGCTGCGGCTGCACCGGCGGCGCCACCTTGAAGCGGGCCAGGCCGTTCGGGGCGCGCCTGCTGGGCACCGACATCAAGCCGGTCGATGCCGGCCTGATCGCCGAGACCGGGGTGGAGGTGGTGGCGCTGGACCGGCTGCTGGCCGAATCCGACTTCGTCAGCGTCTGCTGCGACCTCAACCCGACCTCGTTCCATCTGTTCAGCGACGCCGAATTCAAGCGCATGAAGACCAGCGCGGTGATCATCAACACCGGCCGCGGCCCGGTGGTGGACGAGAAGGCGCTGGTCCGCGCCCTCCAGGCCGGCCAGATCGGCGGCGCCGCCATGGATGTCTACGAGGACGAACCGCTGCCCGAATCCAGTCCGTTGCGCAGCATGGACAATGTGATGCTGGCGCCGCACAACAGCAATTCCAGCCCCAAGGCGTGGGAACGCATCCACCACTCGACGCTGCAGAATCTGCTGGACGGCCTGCGTGCCTGATCCGGTCGAGACATCGGTCATCATCCGTTGTTTCAACGAGCAGAAATATCTGCCCGGCCTGTTGGATGCGCTGGATCGCCAAAGTGAGCGCAATTTCGAGATCGTCATCGTCGATTCGGGCTCGTTCGACCGCAGCCGCCAGATCGCCGAGGCGCGCTCCCACAAGGTGTTGCGCATCTCCAGCCATGACTTCACCTTCGGCTATTCCCTGAATGCCGGCATCCGCGCCGCCGAGGGCCGCTTCATCGTCATCGCCTCGGCCCATACCGAACCCTGCGACGCCCATTGGCTGGAGCGTCTGATCGCGCCGCTGCGTGACGACACCGTGGCCATGACCTATGGCCGGCAATTGGGCAAGGCCTGTTCCAAATTCAGCGAAGCCGAGGATTTCGAGCGCAGCTTCGGTCCGGTCGGCCGCGACGAGACCCCTGGGCGCTTCGCCGTCAACAACGCCAATTCCGCCATTCGCCGCGATCTGTGGGAACAGTACCCGTTCGACGAGGAACTGACCGGGTTGGAGGATATCGGCTGGGCCCGGCACTGGATGGCGGCGGGCTATCGGGTGGTCTATCAGCCGGATGCCGCCCTCTACCATCTCCACGAGGAAAGCTGGCGCCAGATCCGGCGGCGCTATTACCGCGAGGCGGTGGCGGCCCGGCGGATGGGGATCAAGGGGCCGAAACGGATTGTTCGCGAACTGGCGGCCGAACTGGGCCATACCGTGTCGGATCTGGTGCGCAGCTTCGCCCCCGACATCAATCCGGTTGCGCAACGTCTGACCCTGGGCCAGCGTCTGCGCGAGGTGGTCTATTTCCGGGTCAACCGCAATCTCGGCACGTTCCGGGGGCTGCTGGAGGCGCATCCCCTGGAGACTCGCGAGCAACGCGAAGATGCGCTGTTCGACCGTTCCACCCGCGCCGTGGTCATCCATGGTCCCGGTAAGGTGGCGCTGGAAGAGATGGAACTGCCCGAACTCAAGCCCGGCGACGTGGTGATCCGCACGCATCATGTGGGGGTCTGCGCCACCGATCTGGAACTGCTGGCGGGCAGCCTGGGCTATTACAAGACCGGCATGGCCAAGTATCCCATCGTGCCGGGCCACGAATTCTCCGGCCGTATCGTCGCGGTCGGCCAGAATGTCGCCACCCTCAAGGACGGCGACGCGGTGGTGGTGGAATGTATCCAGAGCTGCGGCAGTTGCGCCGAGTGCCGGGCCGGCAATTTCATCGGCTGCGCCGAGCGCACCGAGCTGGGAGTGTTCCGCCGCAACGGCGCCTATGCCGACTTCGTTACGGTCCCGGCTCGCTTCGTCCATAAGCTGGAGGCCGGTGCGGATCTGCGTCAGGCGGCGCTGTGCGAGCCGCTGGCGGTGGTTCTCAAGGGCATGCGCCGGCTGATGCCGGCCTTGGGCGCGGCGCCCGATACCGAACGGCGCTGCGCCGTGATCGGCGCCGGCTGCATCGGCCATATCTGCGCCGTGGAGCTGGCGCGGCGCGGCTACCCCGTCACAATCTTCGACCGCAATAGCGCCCGGCTGGAGGTATTTCGCGGCCGCGCCGGCATCGAGACCTCCACCGATCTCGACCGTCTGGGCGGCTTCAACGTGGTGGTGGAAGCCACCGGCCACCCGGAGGTGCTGGACAAGGCGCTGCATGCGGCCCCGGCCGGGGCGACCCTGCTGCTGCTGGGCCTGCCCTATGCCCGCAAGGAATTCTCCTTCGAGGCCATCGCCGCCTTCGACAAGACGGTGGTGGGGTCGGTCGGCAGCACCGCCGAGGATTTCGCCGAGGCCATCCGTCTGATGCCGAGCCTCGACCTGTCACCGCTGCTGGCCTGCCGCCTGCCGCTGGACTCCTTCGCCGAGGCCTGGGATCTGGCCCGGTCGGGCGCCAAGCTCAAGATCATCCTGGATGTCGAGGAAAACCGATGACCGCCCCCCTCCGTGCCATTGCCCCCCTCCGGACCATCGCCATCGTGCCGGCCCGCATGAATTCCGGCCGTTTTCCCGGCAAGCCGTTGAAGCTGATCGACGGCATCTCCATGGTCGGCCACTGCGCCTTGCGCACCCGCCTGTGCCGAAGCCTGACCAAGGTGGTGGTTGCCACCCCCAACCAGGAGGTGGCGGACGATATCCGGCGCTTAGGGGGAGAGGTGGTGGTGACCCCCGAATTCGACATGTGCAATGACCGCATCGCCTGGGCCTATGAGAAATTGGCCGAAACCGACGGGCCGTATGACCTAGTGATCAATGTCCAGGGCGATCAGCCGCTGGTCCATCCCGCCATGCTGGACCAGATCATCGCCGCCCATGCCGCCGAACCCGGCCTGGACTCCTCCACCCTGGTGGAAAAGTTGACCCTGATCGAGGAATTCCACGATCTCAACCGGGTCAAGGTGCTGTTCCGCGACAGCGACGGCGGCCTGATCTATATGTCGCGCGCCCCGATTCCCTCGCCCAAGAAACATGGGGTGCTGCCCGAGCGGGTCTACAAGCACACCGCCATCATCGCCTTCAAGCCGGCCTTCCTGAGGGAGTTCCTCGCCTTCGGCATGACCTATAACGAGGAGGTCGAGGGCATCGACTACAACCGCGTGCTGGAGATGGGCCGCACCATGAAGGTGCTGGTGACCTCCATCGTCTCCGATACCGTCGATAACGCCGAGGATCTGGCGCGGGTGACCAAGACCATGGCCACCGACCCGCTGTGGAATGCCGGGGCCTATGGCCGCTCCTGACGCCGTCATCGTCCTCAACGAATTCACCGTTTTCGGCCTGATTGGCCGGGTAAGACGGGGCGAGACGCCGCGCATCCTGCTGGTGGATCCCCTGCTGCCGCCGCTGCGGCCGCTGCTGGACAGGGCGCAGGCCTGGGCGGTGGCGCGCGGCGCCCGCCGGCTGATCGACGATTACCCCGAGCATGCCCAGGAATGGGCCTACCCCACCCTGATTTTCGCCGACGACGTTCTTGCCACCATCGAGCCGTGGCAGGAGCAACATTTCGATTTCGCAACGGCGACCCGGGATCGGCGATACGGCTTCGCCCTCAAGCTGTTGGCCACCATGTTCACCTTCCGCCGTTACATGGCGGCTTTCGTGCTGAACAAGCATGTGGCCCGGACCGGGGCCAAGGTGGTGGGGCTGTCGCCGGAAATTCTGGGGCTGGCACGGGCCTGGTTCGGCGGTCAGGCCCTGGCGGGGGTTCGGGCCATGCGCCTGCCCAACCGGCTGCTCGGCCTGCCGGCGGCGCTGCTCGGCCTGCTGGCGGCCTTGGCCTGGGCAGCGGTCAAGCTGCGTCCTTCGGTGTCGCGCCGCCGGGTCCTGGTCATGGCCGACCAGAATAACGACTGGCGCGATGCGGCCTTGTACCGGGCCTTTGAACGGGGCGGTGAACTCCTGGTGGTGATGCGCAACGCCGAGGTCGCGGTCAAGGCCGCCGAGGGTTTCAAGGCGTGGCCGCACTGCCTGCCGGGCGACGGATTGTTCGATGTCAAGGCCGGGCTGGCCGCCATGGGGCTGGCGCTGCGCGATTCCGTCGCCCTTTGGGTGCGCTGGGGCGGGCTGCCGCCGGGGTTGTTTTACGAGATGGCGCTGCTGCCGTGGCGGCGGCTCAAGTTGCGGGCGCTGTTCAACCGGTTCCGGCCCCAGTATTTCTGGGCGCGCGACGACTATAACGTGGAGCATGTGCTGCGGCGCCAGGAACTGCACCGGGTCGGGGCCGAGCAATGGGGGCTTAACCACGCCGTTCAGGGCATCACCATTCTGATGCCCCAGTTGCGCTGGGTGAGCATGGACCACTATTTCACCATCGGCAGCGCCTTTCACCGCCATTTCAAGGACAGTTGGGACGTGGGCGCCCTGCATGCCATCGGCTCCTTCGCCTTTACCCAGGACTTCCTCGATCAACCCCACCGGACCTCGCGCCATATCCTGTTCATGGCCCGCTTCGCCATCGGCAATCCGGAATTTGTCCGCGCCGTGCGGCTGGCGGCGGCCCGCTTCCCCGACCGCACCATCCTGCTGCAGGTCAAGAGCGGCTATCCCCATGATTGCTTGATCCCGGATTTCATCGAAGCCTGCCGCCAGGGACTGCCCAATGTGCGGCATGCGACCGACCCGGTCTACGATCTGGTCTCGCGCGCCGATTTCGTCGTGTCGGACCCCTCGACCATCATCGCCGAGGCGATTCAATTGGGCACTCCCACCGTGATGATCGACGTGATTCCCGGCCAGAAAGTCTCGATTTTCCGCGAGTTTCCCGGTCTGTGCGCCACCAGCGCCGAGGCGGTGGTGGCGCAGTTGCAACGCTGGAGCGACGGCGTTGAGACCTTCGAGCCCGAGCGCTTCGCCGGACTGGTCAACCTGGACCGCTGTCCCTATCATTGCCATGTCTGCGCGGAAATCCCCGAGCTGGCTGTTCATGAATTGAACGCCGGCATTGACGATGATCGACCGGACCGGCTATAGCCTCGCCTTGAGTACCGCCCTCCATAGGTTCGGAAGCGCCCATGTCCGCAGACAGTTCCCCCCAGCCGGCCCCCGCCAACGGCATGCCGACCGCCCGCGACAAGATCGTCACCCTGGAGGCCATGGCCGAAATCGTGCGTCAGGCCCGCGAGACCGGCGAGCAGGTGGTGTTGTGTCACGGCGTGTTCGATCTGTTGCATATGGGCCATGTCCGCCATCTGGAGGCGGCGCGCCGCGAAGGCACCAGGCTGTGCGTGACCCTGACCGGCGACCGCTTCGTCAACAAGGGGCCGGGCCGGCCGATTTTTCCCGAGGGCCTGCGCGCCGAGATGCTGGCCTCCTGCCAGTATGTGGATTGGGTGGCGGTCAATCACGCTCCCACCGCCGAGAATGTGCTGGATACGGTGCGGCCCTCGGTCTACGTCAAAGGATCCGATTACGAGAACCCGGAAGACGACATCACCGGCAAGATCCGCGCCGAGAAGGACGCGGTGGAAAATCATGGCGGCCGCCTCGTCTTCACCAGGGACATCACCTTTAGTTCCTCGACCCTGATCAACCGCTATCTCGACGTTTATGATCCGCCCCTGCGTGACTTCCTCGACACGTTGCGCCAGGAGGATGCCGGGGCCTCCATCGCCGGCTATATGGCCAGGATCAAGGACGACAAGGTTCTGATGGTCGGCGATACCATCATCGATGAATACAATTACGTCGAGACGATGGAGCGCTCGTCCAAGGAGAGTCTGGTCGCCACTCTGTTCAAGGGCCGCGAGGTCTTCGCCGGCGGCGTGGTGGCGGCGGCCAATCATGTGGCCGATCTGGTGGGCGAGGTCGAGATCGTCACGGTGCTGGGCGACGACGACAGTTGGGAGGATCTGGTCCGCGCCAGCCTCAAGCCCAATGTCCGGCTGACCGTCATCCGCCGCCCCGGCGCCCCCACCACCCGCAAGACCCGCTTCATCGACCCCAGCTACATGCGCAAGCTGTTCGAGGTCTACCATATGGACGACAGTCCCTATGGGGCCGAGGTGGTCGGGGAACTGAACGCCGTCCTGGCGGACCGCTGCCCCGGGGCGAATGTGGTGGTGGTCACCGATTTCGGCCATGGGATGATGACGCCGGGAACCATCGCCCTGGTGCGGCAGCACTCGAAATTTCTCACCGTCAACACTCAGACCAATGCCGGCAATCTGGGGTTCAACTTCATCACCAAATACGATCACGCCGATTATGTCTGCATCGACCATCGCGAGGCCCGCTTCGCCGCCGCCGACAAATTCGTCGATATCGATACCCTGGTGGGTGAATTGGTGCCGGCGCTGGTGGATTGCGGCAAGATCATCGTCACCTCCGGCCTGCATGGCAGCGTTTCGTATGAGCGCGGCAAGATGGTCCAGCGGGTTCCCGCCTTCACCAAGCAGGTGGTCGATACGGTGGGCGCCGGCGACGCCTTCCTGGCGGTGACGGCGCCGCTGGTGGCGGCCGGCTGTCCCATGCATCAGGTGGCTTTCGTCGGCAATGCCGCCGGCGCCATCAAGGTCGGCATCGTCGGTCACCGCTCCTCGGTGGACAAGGTGGCGCTGCTCAAATTCGTCAACACGCTGCTCAAATAGGGGACGACCGGCATGGCCAAGCGCCTTTGGAATGTTCTGGTGACCGGCGGCGCCGGCTATGTGGGCAGCGTCCTGGTTCCCGAACTGATCAAGGACGGTCACCGGGTCACGGTGCTGGACCTCTACCTTTATGGCGAGGTGTTCGAAGAGTTGAAGGGCCATCCCAATCTGCGCGAGGTCAAGGGTGACCTGCGGGACCTGGCGGTGGTCGAAGACGCCCTGACCGGCTGCGACTGCGTCATCCATCTGGCCTGCATCTCCAACGATCCCAGCTACGATCTCGATCCTGAACTGGGAAAATCCATCAACCACGACGCCTTTCTGCCGCTGGTGAAGGCCGCCAAGGCCGCCGGGGTCGGGCGCTTCATCTATGCCTCGTCATCGTCGGTCTATGGCGTCAAGGATGAGCCGGAGGTCACCGAAGACCTGACGCTGGAGCCGCTGACCGACTATTCCAGATTCAAGGCGCTGTGCGAGGTGGAGTTGAACGCCGAGGCCGCCCCCGGCTTTACCGTCTGCACCATCCGGCCATCGACGGTGTGTGGCTATGCCAAGCGCCAGCGCCTGGACGTGGTGGTCAATATCTTTACCAATCAGGCGGTCAATACCGGCAAGATCCGGGTGACCGGCGGCCCCCAGAAGCGGCCTAACATCCATATCAGGGATATGGCGCGGGTCTACCAGCACCTGTTGCAGCAGCCCGACGAGAAGATCGACCGCAAGATCTGGAATGCCGGTGACACCAATTTCCCCATTTCCGAATTGGCCGAGATCGTCAAGCGGGTGGTGGGCGATCATGTGGAGATCGAAACGATTCCCACCAATGATCCGCGCTCCTATCAGGTCTCGGGGCGCAAGATTAGGGAGGAGATCGGCTTCGAGTTGCACTATACCATTGAGGACGCGGTCCGGGAATTGGCCGAGGCCATGACCTCGGGCAAGCTGAAGGACCCGCTGACCAATCCGGAATACTTCAATATCCGGCTGATGCAGCAGATCAAGTTGCGCTAGTGGCCCGATCCCGGCGCTTGAATCCCCAAGCGCCGGGTGAATCGGCCCACCAACCTGTTGGAAGCCCGTTCCGTGCTGATTGGCCTCGACTTCGACAACACCATCGCCGGGTATGATCGCGTCTTTCGCGAGGCTGCGGTGGCGGCCGGCTTTCCCGGCGCGGCCCGGGCCGCCACCAAGAAGCAGGTGCGTGATCTGGTGCGGCTGTCGCCGGAGGCGGACATCGCCTGGCAACGCCTCCAGGCGCTGGTTTATGGCCGGTTGATGGCCGAGGCGGAACTGATCGACGGGGTCGCCGAATTTCTGGCGGAGTGCCGGCGGCGCGGCTGGGACGTCGCCATCGTCAGCCACAAGACCGAGACGGCGCCCCATGATCCCGAGCGGATCAATCTGCGTCACGCCGCCCTGGCCTGGATGGAGGCCAAGGGCTTCTTCGCCAAGACCGGCTTCGGGCTGAAGCGGACCGACGTGCATTTCTGCGCCACGCGGGCGGAGAAGATCGTCCGGATCGGCGCCCTGCGCTGCGCCGCTTTCGTCGACGATCTGGAAGAGGTGTTCGCCGAGGCCGATTTCCCGGCCGGGGTCGAACGCTACCTTTATCACCCCGGCCAACCGCTGCCCACCGGCGCCTATCTCGCCTTTTCCGACTGGAATTCCCTTGGTCGCCACCTGTTCCACCGTCTCGGCTGATCTGGCGGCCCGGCTGGCGGGTGTGCCGATCCGCCGGGTTGGTCCCGGTGGGTGCGGCGGCAATAACCGCCTGTGCCGGGTCGAGGCCGCGGATGGGCGGGTGTTTGCCCTGAAAGCCTATCCCCGCATTGCCGGGGATGGCCGGGATCGTCTGGGGGCGGAATTCGCCGCGCTGTCGTTTCTGAAGTGGAACGGTATCGCCGAAGTACCGGCGGCGCTGGCTCGCGACGACCAATCCGGCCATGCCCTCTATGAATGGATCGAGGGCGAGGCGGTGGCCGCGCCCGGTTTGGCCGATATGGACGCGGCGCTGGCCTTTGCCGCCCGGCTGCATGCGCTCCGCCATGCCGAGGGGGCGACGACGCTGGATTGGGCGTCGGAGGCCTGTCGGTCCGGGGCCGAGCTGGTGCGGCAACTGACCAGCCGGCTCGAGCGCCTGCGCCAGGTGGCGCCGAATCATCCGGGCCTGGGCGAGATGCTGGAGGACGGGATCGTTCCGCTCCTGGAGCAATCCGCCAGGGTGGAGGGGTTTGGCGGCCTGGACCCGGCGGGGCGCACCCTGTCGCCAGCCGATTTCGGCTTTCACAATGCCATCCGCCGCGCCGATGGCGGGCTGGTTTTCCTGGATTTCGAGTATTTCGGCTGGGACGATCCGGTCAAGCTGGCGGCGGAATTCCCCCTGCATCCCGGCATGAGTCTTTCTCCCGCCTGCGCCGCCCACTGGCGTCGGGGGATCGACCGGGTGTATGAGGACATGCCCGGTTACGGGGCACGGCTGGCGGCGTTCCAACCGCTGTTCGTGGCCCGCTGGGCGTTGATCGTGCTCAACGAGTTCCTGCCCGAACGCTGGGCGCGGCGTCAGGCGGCGGGCGCCGAAGACGCCGTCGCCGCGCGGGCGGCCCAATTGGACAAGGCCCGTCGCCTGCTTGCCCCCATTTTCCGCCCGCATGAGGTAACCCCGTGATGAGTCACTTCCCCGCCAAATCCGACTCGGCGATTCGCCAGGCCGCGCGTCAGGCCGAGGCGCGCCCCCTCGACAATCGCTCCAAACATCTGCGCCGGCTGGTGGTGGAGGGCCTGCTGGGAGGGGGGCGCGGCCATATCGGGTCGAGCATGTCGCCGATCGAGATCCTGCGGGTGCTGTATGACGACGTCATGCGTTTCGATCCGGCCGACCCCCACTGGCCCGACCGCGACCGCTTCATCCTGTCCAAGGGCCATGGCTGTCTGGCGCAATACGCCCTGCTGGCCGATAAGGGCTTTTTCCCCCGCCAGACCCTGGCCGGTTTCTGCAAGCGCGATTCCATCCTGGGCGGCCACCCCGAGGCCGGCAAGATTCCCGGGGTCGAGGCCTCCACCGGCGCCCTCGGCCACGGCCTGTCCATCGGCATCGGCATGGCCCTGGCGGCGCGGCTGCAGCGGCGTCCGTCCCGGGTCTTCGTGGTGATGGGCGATGGCGAGATCAACGAGGGCAGCGTGTGGGAGGCGGCGCTGAGCGCCGGCAAGCACCGGCTGTCCAATCTGGTGGCCATCGTCGATTACAACAAGATCCAGTCCTACAGTTTCACCGACGAGGTTCAGCCACTGGACCCGCTGCCGGATAAATGGGCCAGTTTCGGCTTCAGCGCGGTGGAGGTGGACGGCCACGACGTGGAGGCGCTGTCGGCGCTGTTCAAGTCGCTGCCGCTGGATTCCGGCAAACCGACCGCCATCATCGCCCATACGGTCAAGGGGCGCGGCGTGCCGGTGGCCGAACACCAGCCGTCCTGGCACCACAAGAACAAGTTCACCGAAGATGAAGTGCGCGCCATTGCCGCCGCGCTGGAGGATGCCTGATGCGCAATACCAGCCTGAACAAGGTGTTTGAACTGGCCCAACGGGACCCGAGGGTGGTGTTCATCGGTTCCGATCTCGGGGTCGGCACCTTGAAGGCCATGAAGGCCGCGATGCCCGACCGCTTCCTCATGGAGGGCGTCGCCGAACAGAATATCATCGGCATGGCGGCCGGCATGGCGCTGGATGGCTGCGTCGTCTACGTCAACACCATCGCCACCTTCATCACCCGGCGCTGCTACGAGCAGGTGGCGGTGGATCTCTGTGTCCATAACCTGCCGGTGCGTCTGATCGGCAATGGCGGCGGCGTGGTCTATGCGCCGTTGGGGCCGACTCACCTCGCCATCGAGGACTTCGCCATCATGCGGGTGCTGCCCAACATGGCGGTGGTGGCGGTGTCCGATGCCGAGGAGATGAAGCGGCTGATGGATGCCTCGCTGGACTGGCCGGGTCCGCTCTATATCCGCCTCGCCAAGGGCGGCGATCCGGTGATCTCGCAGACGACCGACGATTTCCGTATCGGCAAGGCCATCCTGCGGCGGCCGCCCGGCCGGGTGCTGCTGGTCTCCACCGGCGCCACCACCGAACGCTGCCTGAAGGCCGCCGAGATCCTGGCCGATACCGGCGTCGCGGCCGGCGTGCTGCACATGCATACGATCAAGCCGCTGGATTGCGAGGCGCTGCGGGCGCTGGTTTCCGGCCGCGACCTGCTGGTGACGGTGGAAGAGCATCTGCTGGCCGGCGGCCTGGGCTCGGCGGTGCTGGAATGCCTGGTCGATTGCGGTGTCCCGCTGCCCAAGGTGGTGCGGCTGGGGATTCCCGATTCCTTCACCAAGGAATACGGCTCGCAGGACACCATGTTCGAGACCTTCGGCCTCAAGGCGGAGCAGATCGCCGCCAAGGTGCGTCGGGCGCTGGGGTGACGCCGGGTCAGCGCGAGCACCGCAGCTTTTCCGCAAGAGCCATCATGGCGGGACGGCGGCGGCCGATATCGTCGTCGGCCACCATGGTCCGGCCGGCATTGGCCTCGATCGCCCTTTCCAGATAGGCGCGATCGACCACCTCGTGCAACGGCGACAGCGGGTCGCGGGCCGCCGCATTGACCATGCGCATATAGGCGACTTCACCGCCGTGGGCGCTGTCCAGGAACTCGCAATCATTTGCTCCCAACGGCCTGAGATCGGTGAAATCGAAAAAATGGTGCGGGTATTTGGTTGCTAATTCCCGGCGCATTTCGTCGAGATAGCCCAGATCGTCGTTTTGGCGGGCGGCGCCCTCCAGTGTCTTGGAGGGGTAGGGCGCCAGCATGAGGACCACCTCGGTTCCCACCGCATGCATCTTAGCGACAAAGGCGTCGATGCCGTTCATGGCCACCCGCGAGAGGTGGCAGCGTTCGCTCCAACTGGGATCGGTCAGCCCGAACAATTGGGTGAAACGGGCGGGAACGTCCATGGTTGCCATCTCGCGCAGACGAACGAAATTGTAAATGGACCCATCGGGGCCGAAACCGCTGCCGGTCAGCGCCGCCGAAATCCCGAACAGGTCATCGCCCGCGCTGATCCGCCCGGTCGCCAGATCGAACACCTGGGCGACGCTGATCCGGCCCTCCATCAACAGTCTCGTCACCAGCCAATAGCGATTGGAGTATCCGCCATCGGCGTGCCACTCCTGCGCCCGGCGATCCAATTCGTCGGTTTTGCCGCAGAATGGGGCCAGTTCCAGGACATAGATCAGGGTTTTCGGGGGCGCCGCCATCAGGATCTTGTCCGCCAGTACGCCGGCCTGAAACGGCGAATAGACCGGACCACCCAGGTTGTAGAAGGGGCGGGTGAAGAAATACGACTTCACCTCCTGCGACCGCGAGGTGCCGATGATGGTCACCTCGGGGCGCCGCCGGGCGTAGGACCGCTGGCGGAATTCAAAAAAAGAATGGGCGAGGCCGCGGTAGAGTCCCTTCACCCGGCCCTGCTCCTCGATCAGGCGGTCGAGATCGCCGTATTCGCGGGTATTGCCGATGACCAGCGCATTGACGCCGACCAGCAGGGCCATTGCGCCGTACAGCACAAGGAAGACCATGAGGAACCTCGATGGCGATGGCATCGTCGTCTCCTGGTCTCAGAACTGAAAATAGAGAAAGCGGACGGTGTTAACCTGCCATGCCAGGCTGCCGGCCGCCAGCGCGAACAGGGCCATCGCCCAGGCGGCGGTGGGGTGCCATGCCAGCAGGGGAAAACGGTAGGACCCGAACCGCCAGGCGCCATCCTCCAGCCACTGGTGGGCCGTCGGGCAGGCCAGGGCGATGATCATGGCGGCCGGCAGGGACAACAGCATGACGGGGCCGCCTCCCAGGGTCGCAAGGTGGTTGGCGCCGCCGGTGGAGATGTCCAGGGCCGCCTTGAGCCGCGGCAGGGCGTCGATGAACGGCGCGGCGGCGCCGGGCAGGATGATGCCGTTGCGCCCCGCCATGCCGAGCAGCACCTTGCCGGCGGTGGCGAAGTCGGGCGCCCTGAAAAACACCCAGGCGACGACAACCGCCAACACGGTGAGCAGCCATCCGGCCAGCCGTTCCACCCGGCCGGGATGGTTGTCGCGCCCGCGCACCGCGTGCCATGCGTGATTGACCGAAAGATAAAAACCGTGCAAGGCGCCCCAGGCGACAAAGGTCCAGGCGGCGCCGTGCCACAATCCGCCCAGCAGCATCACGATCCACAGATTGGCGTAGCGGCGGAACCGCCCACGGCGATTGCCCCCCAATGGCAGATAAAGGTAATCCCGCAAGAAGGCCGAAAGCGTGACGTGCCAGCGCCGCCAGAAGTCAATGATGCTGGTGGCCCGGTAGGGCGAAAGGAAATTTTGCGGCAGGCGAATGCCGAACATGCGTCCAAGACCGACCGCCATATCGGAATAGCCGGAAAAATCAAAATAGATCTGAAGCGTATAGGCGATCGCTCCGATCCAGGCGGTCAGCATGTCCGGGGCCGCCGCATCCCCGGAGAACACGAAATCGCCATAGGGCGCCACCGAATCGGCGATGCCCAACTTCTTGAACAGGCCAATGCAGAAGAAGGTGAGGCCGATGGCGAGGTCGCCGGCGGGATCGGCCCAGCGTTTGCCGCTGAGATTGGCGATTTGGGGCATGACGGTGGCGTGGTGAACGATCGGTCCGGCCAGAAGCTGGGGAAAGAACATGACGAAGAGCAGGAAGTCGTTGAAACGGTAGCGCGGCGCGCCGCCGCGATACACGTCGATGATGTAGCCGATCTTCTGGAAGGTGAAGAAGGACAGCGCCAGCGGCAGGACGATCCCCGGATCGGGGATGGCGAGACCGGTCAGGGTATTGAGGTTGGCGATGACGAAGCCGGTGTACTTGAAGACGCAGAGGACCCCAAGATTGAAGACGATACCGCCGGCCAGAACCGCCCTGGAGGGATGGTCGGCCAGTCGGCGGCCGAGGGTGAAATTGACCGCGATGGAGGTGGCGAACAGCGCCAGATGGAGCGGAATGAACTGGGCATAGAAGAATATGCTGCTCAGACTGAGCCAGAGCACCACCATCCATCCCGGGGCATGGCGGAACAACAGCCGAAAGACCAGCAGGCTGACCGGCAGAAAGGCGAACAGGAACGGAGTGGAATTGAACAGCATGGTCCGCCTCGGAGGTCGCGCGGCGTCTTCCACGATGGTCGCCGGCATCCAAGGCGAGGGTGATGGTGGCGCACGCTATGCGAAACAGTTTGATGACCGGCGTGGGGCCAGACTCACGCGCCCGATTTGAGTCCTTCACGAATCGTCATGCAAGAGCTTTTTGCGCATTGATGGAGGACGACGGGCACCCCGCCCGCCGCGCCCGGCGCCTGAGGGACAACAAGACGAGTCACGTCAGGGGCTCGTCGGTCTCAGGTGATCCGGTCGATCTCGTCGTCGGTCAGGCTGCCGGGCACGATGGTCACGGGGACCCGCAGCTTGCCCACATATTTGCCGGTCAGGGCGGTGACCAGGGGGCCGGGTCCCTTCGAGCCGGGGTCGGCGCCCAGCACCAGCACCGAGATGCTGGGTTCCTCGGCGATGACCGTCAGCAGTTCCTCGCGGGGCTCGCCCTCGCGGACATAGAGGACCGGCAGATGCCCCGACAGGGTGTTGACCTCGCCGGCCAGCCGGTTCAGCAATTCCTCGGCGGCTTCGCGGGCCTCGGCCTGCATCAGTTTGCCGATGGAGGCGAATTGCTGGTATTCCCCCCGTTCGATCACCCGCAGCAGCGCCACCTGGCCATCCGATGACCGGGCGCGGCGGCAGGCGAAGCGGAGTGCCGCCCGCATTTCGGGGGAATCGTCGACCACGACCAGGAAGACACGGCTGGACGGCATGATTTTACGCCTTCTTGAACGCGACGGCGGCCAGCCACCCGGCGGCCACCGCCAGCAGGACGGCCATGATACCGTAAGCCGCTCCCTGTTGATGGGCAAAATCGGCGACATCGGCGCCGAGGCCGACCTTACTGACCACCAGCGGGGTGGTTTGGGCGCTGATCACCTGACCATCGGCGATCATATAGACCTCCACCATGTAGGTTCCCACCGGGACATTGGCGGGAAAATGCATGTCGGTGCGGAACAGCCGCTGGCTCAGCATGCCGATGTCCTGCACCTTGTCGCCATAGAGGTCCTGCCGCTGTTTCAGCCGGATCAGGGCGGCGCGGTAGGCGGCGGGATCGGCGGCGGGGTCCTTGGTGTCCAGATGGAGGGTCAGGTGATCCAGCCCGATCTGATGGCGGTCGAGGATCGCCGTCGACGCCACTTCGTTCAGCGGACGGGTCGAGGCCACCCGGTAGAACGACGGCGCGTCGCTGATCTTGGCGCTGCCTGAATTGATCCAGATGCCGCCGGTGCGGGCCTTGCGCCGCACGGTGTCGGGGTGATCGGGGCCGCGCACCACCACCACCACATCGGCGCCGGCCTTGCCGTTGACATCCTCGATGGCGCCGAACAGCAGAACGTCGGTGCCGACGAAACCGGTGGTGATGGCCACCAGATGGCTGGACAGGTCGGCCACCAGCGGCTCGACCGCGCGGGCGGGAGCCGAGCCGGTCAGGGCGGCGACGGCCACCAAAAGGAAAGCTGCCAGGACAGGGACGAGCCGGACGCGCATCGGTACTGATCTCCCTAGTGGTGCGTTTTTGAAATTCCGATCACTTTGCCACCCGCGATTTTCGGGATTTCAAAAACATAAAGCACCACTAGATTATTGATAATGCTAGTGTTCTGATCGTTTCCGAAATTCGATCAACGCTGGGACAAAACGATTGGAATTTCGGAAACGGAACACTAGGGTCCGACGCTCGCTCGCGGCATTCGGATCCCCCCTGCGGTTTTCGCTCCAACCGGGGCGGAAGGCAATAGGAGTTTTATGGTTCTCTAATATTAAGGCGACACGCCCTAGAGCCGGATGCTTTGAGGTCGAATCGCGCCCGCGATTCGGCCGAGAAGCTGAATCCGTCTCTCATCAATAGGTTAGAGGGCGATTCAGACATTGGATTACGGCAGAGCCGCATCAATCCAATGTCATCGCGCTCTTAAGGACGGGCCGGCTTCTCGAAGATGCCGATCAGGCAGACCTCCCAGTAATCGGGGCGGTAGACCAGGCAGTGGTCGAGCAGCCAGTGCAGGGCATTCTGGGCCAGCTTGCGCAGGCCGCCGCCGGTATCGGCGCCGAACACCCGCAGCAGGGTGAAGCCGGTGGCGACCGCCAGCTCTTCCATGCGTTCCGGGGTGAAGGCGGTGACGTGGTCGAACGATCCGAAAAATGCCTTCATGCCCCAGGGCGAGCTGCAATTGGGCACCCGCATGACGATGCGGCCGCCCGGCTTCAGGACGCGATGCAGGGCCCGCATCAGCGGCAGCAGGTCGTCGATGGCGATATGCTCGGCGACGTCGAAGAGCGCCACCCGGTCGAAGCTGGCCTCGGCGGTGCCGTCGAGGAAAGCGGCACCGTCCTCGAATCGGATCTGGGCGCCGGTGATGTCGTCGAGGACCGGCGCCAGCCCGGCATCGCTTTCCACCGCGGTGACGCGGGTGAAGTTGCGCTTGCCGAGATAGCGCAGGAAGATGCCGGTGCCGCAGCCGATCTCCAGCACCGCCATGTGGGGTTCGGCCCCGCTCGCCCGCAGGAACTCGCGATCGAACTGTTTGAGGTGCTTGGCCTTCAGGGCCGGCCGCAGGGTCCGGGGGATCTGATAGACGTCGAGCGGCTTGGTCACGGCGCGCGCAGCCCGGCCAGCAGCTCGGTGGCCTGCTGGCGGACCCGGAACGCCAGATAGCCTTGCGCCGCCAGATGATTGGGGATGAACGACGAGTCCATGGCGGCGCTCCACACCAGCCAGGGACGCGGGCGGGCGGCCTCGGCCAGCAGAACCGTCAGGCGGCTCCAGGATTCGGTCAGGCGGTGCTCGGTCAGCACCTTGTCGAAATCCTTGCCGAAGGCGCCCAGCATGACGAAATCGGCGTAGAGGCGGCCTTTATTGCCGTAGAATACCCCGTCGACGGTGAAGTCCAGCAGCAGCGGCCTGCCCTCGGCGAGATGGTGGTCGATGGCGGTGGTGCAGTCGTCGAGGTCGTGCAGCAGGGCTTCCACCAGCACGGCCAGGGCTTCGGCACGGTGGTCGAAGCCGGTGGTGCCGGCGACCAGGCGGTTATTGTAGTTGTCGAGCGAGCGCTGGGCGTTGCGGTACTGCTTTTCCGCCGAGGCGGTGGGCAGCCACGAGGTCCTGGTATCGAACTTCCAGACCGTGCCGGGATATTTCAGCAGCCCGGCCGCGTTGTTGAGGTCCATGTCGGAACCGTTGGCGCCGTAGCCCAGCCCCTTTTCCCCCGCCATGGCGGCGGTCATCCTGGCCACCGCCCCCTCCAGCCCTAGCTGGAAGGCCGGCATGTCGCGCAGCCAGCCGCCCGGCAGAAAGAACGGGTCATTGGCCCGCCAGCGGTTGACGTCCAATTCGCGTCCGATCAGCGCGGCGGCGGTGGCGACGCCGCGTGACCGTCCACCGGCCAACTGGGCGGCGGCGGGGACGAAATCGGGATTGTCGTCGATCTTGCTGATCACCAGCATATCCACGGGGAACACCAGCAGAACCACCCCCGCCACCGCCCACGACACGAAGCGGCGCGACGGATGCCGCAAAAGGGCGGCCATGGCCGACAGGGCGGCGGCCAGGACGTTGATGACGGTTTTGGGGGTCGGGCGGGTCACGGCTTGAGGAATCCCACGATGTCGTAAACCTGATCGAGGATCGGCGCCGCGATGGCATTGGCGCGTGCGGCGCCGGATCGCAGCACCGCGTCCAGATGGGTGGTGTCGTCCATCAGGCGCTTCATCTCGGCGTTGATGGGACCCAGCACCGCCACCGCCAGATCGACCAGTTCCTTCTTGAACTCCGAGAACTGGCGGCCGGCGAACCGGCTGACCACCTCGGGCTTCTCCAGGTCCGACAGGGCGGCGTAGATGCCCAGCAGATTGGAGGCCTCGGGGCGGCCCTCGAGGCCTTCCACCCCGGCGGGCAGCGGCTCCAGGTCGGTCTTGGCCTTGCGGATCTTCAGGGCGATGGCGTCGGCATCGTCCTGCATGGCGATGCGCGAATAGTCGGATTCGTCGGACTTGCTCATCTTCTTGGTGCCGTCGCGCAAGCTCATGATGCGGGCGGCGGTGCCGAAGATCAGCGGTTCGGGCAGCGGGAAGAAATCGACGCCGTAATCGTTGTTGAACTTCTGGGCGGTGTCGCGGGCCAGTTCCAGATGCTGCTTCTGATCCTCGCCCACCGGCACATGGGTGGCGCGGTAGGCCAGGATGTCGGCGCTCATCAGATTGGGATAGGCGAACAGGCCGACCGAGGCGTTCTCCTTGTGCTTGCCCGCCTTGTCCTTGAACTGGGTCATGCGGTTGAGCCAGCCCATGCGGGCGACGCAGTTCAGGATCCAGGCCAGTTGGGCATGGGCGGGGACCATGGACTGGTTGAACACCATATGCCTGGAGGCGTCGACGCCGGCGGCGAGCATGCCGGCGGTCACCTCGCGGGTGTTGCGGATCAGTTCCTTGGGGTCTTGCCACAGGGTGATGGCGTGCATGTCGACAATGCAGAAGATGCACTCGTACTCGTTCTGCAGGCGCACCCAGTTGCGGATGGCGCCCAGATAATTGCCGAGATGGAGGTTTCCGGTCGGCTGGACGCCGGAAAAGATACGCGTCATGGCGGCTCGTCACTCCCTGGTGAGACCGAGAGCCGGATGATTTGAGGTTGAATCGCCAGGGCGTTCAACCTCAAATCTCCGTCTCTCATCAATACGTTAGAGGGCGATTCAGACATTGAATTACGGCGGAGCCGTATCAATCCAATGTCATCGCGCTCTAGCGGTCTGGGTATACCCTGCGGCGGGGCAGCGTCAAGATGCCAGGAACAATCCCCCAGGGCTTTCGCTCGAACCATTCTAATCTGAACGGGATTCCGATTTGGCGGAAAGTGTGATTCATGTGTGGTCGCCACGAGATAGGGGGCGGCCATGGCCGAGATCGCACAATCGGTTG
>Ga0316222_1000893_pt1 | contig 41283 bp, 28 predicted proteins | sample TBH18011metaG_FD_206008 | JGI IMG/M metagenome (GOLD analysis project Ga0316222, IMG submission 206008) | Freshwater microbial communities from Trout Bog Lake, Wisconsin, USA - TBH18011 | ecosystem: Environmental > Aquatic > Freshwater > Lake > Hypolimnion/Profundal zone | place: USA: Wisconsin... | reverse complement strand
GCTGAGCCGGGAAGTCCTGCGGTCACCGGCCACCGCTTGGGCGGAACTCAAAGATTTCTGGAATGATAACCGCTATCGTCAGTATGGCAGCTATGCGGTGGAAGCCGATCTCCTCAACTACGGCCGGGACCGCGAAGTGGAATTGCGCCAGGCCATCCTCGCCACCAACTGGCTGCAGATGCAGAGGCTCCCCGGCGTCACCAACGTTCCCGAATTCACCTCCCGGTTCCGCCTTCCGGCGGCTTCTTTTTTACGCCTGAGTGGTATGACCGAACGGTTTGAAAACCAAGGCATCAGCCTGCTCGGCCGCGCCGCCGAGGCCGAGAACCGCCGCCGCCTGCTCATCACCGCGATCGCCCTCGAACGTTACCGGCTCCAACACGGGGACTACCCGGCGAAACTCGCCGCCCTCGCCCCCGGATTCCTGAAATCTGTGCCCGCCGATTTCATGGACGGCCAACCCCTGCGTTACCAGCCCATCGCCAACGGCCATTTTCTGCTCTATGCCATCGGGCTCGATGGCACGGACCATGGCGGCGTCCTGCCCGACCCGAAGCAACCGCACTTCTACCCCACGGGTGGCGAGATACCCGCTCTTGCCTTCATCTGGCCCCGCCCCGCCTCCGCTGCGCAAGTGGCCGAAGCGGAACAGCGCCGCATCGCCCTATTGAATGATCAGGAAGAGGCCCGGGCTGCCGACCAGTGGAACCAGTCAGCCAAACGCCAGGCCGGCGTCGAAAAACTCTTGGCCGCACCGTTCGCTCCCATCCCCAACCCCCGGCTGCGTTCCGGCCGCTCCCTTGCCGCAGTCGTGGCCAATCCACCCGCCTTCGGCACCAATCCGCCCGCACTCGCCGATTTGTTGACGCTGCATCCCCTCGCCGCCATCCCGAATTCCGCGACCGTCACGTTTAAAATCCCCGTCGCCTATGATGTCATCAACAAGCGGGGCACGCTGCTTCTCTGCGTCGATCCCGTGGATGACCATCCCGAAGCGGGCAGTGAAGCCATCCAGACCACGATCACTCGCGCGCCCGATGGCGATTGTCTGCTCGCTTGGAACACCCTTTTGGAAAGCCCTGGCCGGCACGCCTTGCAACTCGTACTGAAAGTTGACAATCTTCCGGCGGACCAACAAGCTATTTTGGGCCCCCTGCTGCCGTTCACCGTCACCAACCTCTGCGAATTCAGTTTCGCTTCCTCCTATTTCAATCAGGAAGACGGCGTGTTTTTATGCGCCAAGCTTTCCGAGCCGCGCGGCGATTGCGCCATCGACCTCATCAATGCCAACGGTGACCACATCAAAACCCTCACCGGCAGCACCACCAACGGCATCCTCAAAACGCACTGGGACCTGATTGATGACCATGGCCGCCGCTGCACCAATGAGTCCTTCGACGGCATCATTCATTTGACCCTGCCGGATTCCGGACGTACCCAGACCCTGAACGGGCTATAGACAAAGCCCGGCGCCACCCGCCGGAGCGCGAGTTGTCCCAACTCGCCGCGCCCCGCCAGACCGATTGCCTCCGGATTGTCCACCGCTCCGCAAGCCACCGCTCTTTCCCCAACTCAAAACTCAGCACTCAGAACTCAAAACTGAATCGTTCGCCCCCCCGGACCTATCCCGCCCCCGATAATTCTTTCTCCCACATATGTGGTATTCCCCCGTTGCCATTCTTTTGCTTATATACATTGTTAGTAGTACTTTCCACCATCGGTCAATAAGGAAACTTATTGTGTCGCATCAGATGTTAGGATTCCGGATTTGTCTGCCATGAACCGAGCGATCATTTGCTTTGGAACCCTTGCAAAACAGGGAATGGCCCCGCTCCCGCCCGGGGGCGGCAAAACCCGGCCGGCGCGCCGCCATGCCCGCCACCCCGATTTTCAGAAGGAACCGGAAACAACCAAACCAACCAATCCGGCAACCACCCGCCTTACGGTTGCCGCTCACCTGATCCGAAGACTGACATCCTGTTCCTATGAAACCAAACATATCCCCGAACCTGAACCGCGCGGGCGCGCCCGTTGAACCGACCCCCACCCACCCGCCGCGCCACCTCTTCGCCCGCCTCCGGTTCGCCTTCAGCTTCCTGTTGGCGACCGTCGCCCTGCTAGTCACCCCGCGGCCGGCGGCTGCGGCCGGCACTTGGTCCGCTCTCGCCAACCAGGCTCCCGGCGGTGCCGGCTTGATGCTCCTGCTCTCCGATGGCACCGTCATGACCCAGAACGGCACCGTCTGGTATAAGCTGACCCCCGATAGCAACGGCCATTATCTGAATGGCACCTGGTCCACCCTCGCCTCCATGCATGACACCCGGACCTATTTCCAGTCCCAAGTCCTCACGGACGGACGGGTGTTCGTCTCCGGCGGCGAGTACGGTTCCGGCGGCACCAACTGCGAAACCTACGATCCCCTGAGCAACACCTGGACGCAGCAACCGCAACCGGGTGTCAACTTCATTGATTCCGAGTCCGAAACCCTGCCCAACGGCAACGTCATGGTCGCCGCGCTGGCCACCGGCAGTCCCTGTCTCGTCTATGACTACATCGCCAACGACTGGCTGGACGGCGCCACCAGCCTGGACGGCCAGGATGAAGCCGCCTGGGTGAAGCTCACGGACGGCAGCACCCTCACCATCGATCCGTTCGGAACCAATACCGAACGCTATATCCCCTCGCTGAACCGGTGGATTCGGGATAACCCCGTCCCCCAGACCATGTATGGCTACGGCGGCGAACTCGGCGCCGGCTTCCTGCTCCCGAATGGCAATGTCTTCTACATCGGCGCCACCAACCACACCGCCATCTACACCCCGACCGGCTCGACCAATCCCGGCACCTGGACGGATGGCGCCACAATCCCCAACAACCTCGGCGCCGTCGATTCCTCGGCCGCCATGATGTTCAACGGGAAAGTCCTGTGCGCGCTCGGCACCGATACCAATTTCGGTTCCACCACCTACTTCTACGAATACAATTACGCCAACAACTCCTTCACCCAGGTCGGCAGTCCCACCGGCGGCAACAGCGCCGCCATCATCCCCTATGCCACGCAAATGCTCGACCTGCCCGATGGCACCATCCTCTTTTCCTACGGCAACGCCCAGGTCTACAGCTATCAGCCCGATAGCACGCCCGTCACCAACGGTGTCCCGAGCATCACCAATGTCATTGTGAACTACGACGGCTCCTATGCCATCTTCGGCCGCCTCCTCAACGGCATCTCCCAAGGCGCCGCCTATGGCGACGACAAGCAGATGGACACCGGGCGGCCCATCGCCTACCTCACGAATTCGGCCGGTCACGTCCAGTTTTGCCGGACCTACAACTGGAGCACTTGCAGTGTCGCGACCGGCACCAACGTGCTGAGCACCTTCATCACCCTGCCTTCCGGGCTGGCGAACGGTACCTACCCGCTCGTCGTTTCCGCCAACGGCATCAAGTCGGCACCCTATTCGTTCACCGTCGGCTCCGTCACCCATCCAAACGCCCCGACCGCCCTCGCCGCCGCCGGTGCCCCCGGCGCGGTGAATCTCACCTGGACCCAATCCACCAGTCCCGGCATCGCCTACAACCGCATCTACCGCTCCATCAACGGCAGCGGCGGACCGTTCAACCTCCTGGCCACGATTCCGGCCGCCACCGCCTATACGGACACGTCGGTCCTCGGCGAAAACAGCTACTATTACGAAGTCAGCGCCATCAACGGGACCGCCGAAAGCGCGCCGACCGCCGCCGCCGGCGCCACCTCGCAGTTCGCCCCCACCGGCTTCTGGAAGTTCGATGACGGCAGCGGCACCGTGGCCGCCGATTCCTCCGGCAACGGCAACAACGGCACTGTCAGCGGCACCGGCGCCGCCTGGGTGACCGGTTACTCCGGCGACGCCCTCCAGTTCAACGGCGCCAGCAACTGGGTCGCCTTCGGCACCGGCCCCTCCGTGAGCGGCCAGAACAACTTCACCGTCGCCGCCTGGGTCAAGACCACCGCCACCGCCGAGGGGGTCATCATCCAGCAGCGTGATGCCGGCTTCAACGGCGAATATCAACTGGCCGTGAACGCCAACGGCACCTTGCAATTCCTCGTCTATGGCAACAGCGCCTACCAGTTCGACTTCAACACCACGCAGGCCGTCAACGACGGCAACTGGCATTATGTGACCGCCGTGCGCAGCGGCCTGGCCGGCAACCTCTACATCGATGGCGCGCTCGCCGCCACCACCAACGGCACCGCCGTGGCCGGCATGGACAGCACCATCGGCACCTATGTCGCCCGCGATGTCCGGGACAATGTCCTTAACTTCAATGGCATCATTGATGAAGTGCGCCTCTACAACAACGCCGGCCTGGGCGCCACGGACGTGCTGAATCTCTATAACAGCTACTTCTCCGCCCCGCCCGCGCCCACCGCCCTGGCCGCCACCGGCAGCAATGCCGCGGTGTATCTGTCTTGGACCCAGTCCACCGGCACCAGCCTGACCCACAACAAGGTCTACCGCTCCACCACCGGCAGCGGCGGAACTTACAATCTGCTCGCCACCCTGTCGCCCGTCACCGCTTACACCGACACCGCCGTGGTGAATGGCAGCACGTATTATTATTCCGTCACCGCCGTGAATGCCATCGGCGAGAGCCCGCTCTCCGCCTACGCCGGCGCCACGCCCCGGTTGCCCTTGCCCGCGACGACCGGCAACTGGCATTTCAACGATGGCAGCGGCACCGTGGCCACCGATTCCTCCGGCCACGGCTACAACGGCACCGTCAGCGGCACCGGCGCCGCCTGGGTGACCGGCTTCCGCGGTGACGCCCTCCAGTTCAACGGCGCCAGCAACTGGGTCACCTTCGGCACCGGACCTTCCGTGGCCACCACGAACAACTTCACCGTCGCCGCCTGGGTCAAGACCACCGCCACCACCCAGGGCGCCATCATGCAGCAGCGCGATGCCGCCGGGTATAACGGCGAATATCAGGTCTCCGTGAACACCAACGGCACCGTGCAGTTTTACTTGTACGGCAACGGCGCCTACCAGTTCAACTTCGCCACCACCCTCGCCGTCAACGACGGCAACTGGCATCAGGTCATCGCCGTCCGCAGCGGCCTGACCGGCAGCATCTACATCGACGGCACCCTCGCCGGCTCCGCCACCGGCACCGCCGTCGAGCCCATGGCCGCCACCATCACCACCAGTGTCGGCCGCGACATCCGGAACAACAACCTCAACTTCAACGGCCTCATCGATGAAGTGCAGGAATACTCCACCTACGGCTTCACCGCCGCCGATGCGCAGACCCTCTACACCAGCTACTGACCCGCGCCGGTGAAAACCGGCGGCTGATCGTAAAACAGCGCAAGCCGGGAGGAGCCTCCGCTCCTCCCGGCCTTTTATTTTTCAGGTGACAAAGTGATGTGTATCAACTCCCCCCCCGGAAATTTTTCCGCTCACCATCCGCCCCGCCGTCAACCAGCAGACACGCCCGCGTCTTGGACTGCGACGGCAATGCGGAGCGGTGCGGGCGCTTTCGCCAGCCATCATCACCCTCGAAGCAGAATCAGCCGTCCCTTGCAATCTGCCGCCCTTGGAGCGCGGCCGTCCCAGTCGCAGCGCCTCGCCAGACCGGTTGTCTCCGTATTGCCCGCCGCACCGCTAGGAAAGACATTGCCTGTCAAATCAAGTTCAGCTGCAATACTTTGAACTGGACAAGATTTTTCTCCCCGTTTACGGTGCATTCATGAGTAAAATCATCCAACGCAAGGTGGCGCGGGTCGTTGAAGGCGTTGACGAACAATTCCGCCACCGCTTTGGCGGACTAGAAAATCACACCGGCACGACACCTTCCGGTTGCGAAATTCCATTGCATCTGCTGTATACCTTTGACACCACCGATCCGGCGTTCCCTTTGCAAATCCCGGGAATCCGTTATCTGCCGCTCTACTATTCCTTTCCCTACAATGCCGGGGCCTGTGGCTATCAGGTAAAGTCGGAAACCGAGATTGAAGTGCTCTACATGGAAACCAAGACCGTGGAGCGTGACTTCCCTTATGAAAACTACCCGGCCGCATTTCCCGAACGGCCGGTCCGGCTGCTCCCCATTTCATACGAACAACACAAGACCCTTGTGTTCTATCTTGAAGCAGATGCGCCAGCTTTGAGTGATGACGACCGCCGATTGATACTTGAAGAGTTTAAATACCCGTTTACCCAGCTCGGCGGGATCCATCGCATGTGGCAAGGTATTCCAGATGCCGCCTGTCCCAATCCTTCCTGCCATAACCATAGGTTCAGTTGTTTTATGGAGGTTTTTGCTGTCATTTGGAACCAGCCGCACAAAGGCGTGTTTCTTTGGGAGACGCCGCCCGTCAAAAAATATCGATGGGAAAAAGATGCAGGGGATGACTTTTGTGACACCCAGGTGATTTTCCAGATTTGCCCCAAATGTTTTGCCATTCACGCCTGCAACCGGTGCACTTAAGGATTGCCGGCAATACTCAGGACGCATCGTAGAGTTCAAAGTTCGGACAATTCAAAATGCCCCGCGATACATTCCATCCAGCATCCCGCATCAAGCATCTGCCCCCTAGTAAAGCGTCCCCCGGTAAAACCTCACCCCCGCCACCGCATTCGTATCTGTCCAGCTCACCTGATTCGTCCCCGTCACCGCCAGATTCGACGCGCAGAGAAACCAATTCCCCGCCGCCAGCCCGTTCGTGCAGCAATAGATATTCACGTGGTTCGTCACCGTCTGCGAGACCGTGGCCGTCACTTGCACCGGCCCGCCGCCGGAAACCGCGTTCAGCCCCAGCGACAGCGTGGCGGGATACCACCAGCCGTCATTCGGATACGTCTCCGGCACCCATTGGTCCGCCGCCTCATGGAACGGCGTGATCCGCACCCAATCCACCAGCAGCGCCTCCGTGTCGAACGCCGGCGTCCCCGTCCACGAGGGAAACCACAGCCCCACCCAGAACCGCCCGGCAATGGTCGGGATGCTCGTGTAATTCGTCTGCTTCGGCACATTGTCCACGTAGAACTCCACCCGCGGCGTCTGGTTCGTGTCCCCCGTATGCCAGTCGAACCGGAACGTGTGGAACTGCCCGTCATTCATCGCCGCGCCCAGCGCGTCATAGTTCGCCGTGTAATTTCCGCCCGTCTCCCCCACCCACGTGTTGAACCGCGCATTTGTGTAGGAGATCACGCTCGGCGTGGCCGCCAGCGCCGTCGGCATTTCGATATCAATCTCCTGGTTCCGCACCAGATAATAACCGTCATAGTCGCTCCCCTCCACTTCCAGCCCCAGCCCGTTGTAGAGCGTGTAGAAAATGTTCGTGAGCTGCCCGTAATCATTCACCAGGTCCAGCTTCGTCACATCCCACACATGTGCCCGGAAAAACTCCGTCACCGTCGCCGTGTTCGTCGTCACCGGCGTGATGTACGGACTCCGCGCCGCCTTGTTCGTGCTCAGGTCCGCCCACAGGCTGTCCACCTGCGCCGGCGAGAGCCCCAGCGCCAGGAAATTCGTCTTCGCCACCCCGCCCGCCGCCGCCAGCACGCTATAGAGCGGCAGCCCCTGGTAAACCTCCTCATAATGAAACGTCCACGCCGCCGTTGCCGCGCCGTAATTTGGCGGCAATTGCATCCGCACCTCATACTTGCCCGACGCATAATAATTCGTCGTCGCCACCGCCGCCCCCACCAGCGTCACCTGCGCGATCCGCTTCCCGTAATTGTCCACCCCCTGCACCGATCCCGTGTAATTGTTCCCATGCCCTTCCAGCCGCAGACAGCCGTTCGTGACCGACACATTGTCATGCACCACGCCGCCGTTCGCCCCGCCATCGCCCCACGCCTTCTCCGCGTACAGCCACGACCCGGTGTTCAATGTGTTGCCCGTGAAATCATCGAAGAACACGCCATTCGTCCCCTGCGCCCGCACCCCCGCCGGCACCAGCCAGACCAGCGCCATGACGGCCAAAAGGAATTTGTTCATAAGACGGTGATTAAGGTTGGGACGGGCGAACCGCGTCCTTCGGATGTTTTGCTGACGCATGGAGACCCCGGCCCTTGGAGCCAACCGTATCATGAAACCGCCCGCCTGTCTCCCCCAAGCTGGCCCGCCGCTCCGCCGGTGGCGCATTTCGACACTGCCCCCGAATTGCCCGGGGATAGGAGCGCGGCGTTTACGCCGCTTCAACGTGGCCAGACCAAATCGGGTGAACCCTTTCACGACCCCGTCATTTCCCACCTTGAACTGACCTGAAGGTCGCGCTCCGAGGGGCAATGCCAGGATGCGCCCCTCCGCCGGCCCCCGCTTCCCTCGACTTGTTTTTGGGGAGGTGACAACGGATAATAAAGACATGAGCAGCCGGGAAGCGGTCATTGAACTCGTGAACAGGCTGCCGGAAGAAACGCCGCTGGCCGAAATCGCCCGCGAAATCAAACTGCTCGCAGGCATCCAGACCGCCCGCGAACAAGCCCGCCGCCGCGAAGGAATCCCCGCCGAAGACGCCCGCCAGCTGGTCCACGCATGGGCTTCAAAGTAATTCTCACGCCCCGGTCGCTGGACGATTTGGAGGCCATCGTCGCCTTCATCGCCAAAGATAACTCCGGACGCGCCCGCACATTTGCGCAACGAATTGATTGACCGCGCACTGGCCGCCGCCACATTTCCAGAAATGGGCCGTGTGGTGCCGGAAATCGGCGAACCGGCTGTCCGCGAAGTCATCCACGGATCCTGCCGGATCATTTACGAAATCTTTTCTGACACGCAGTCGATTTTTGTGCTGCGCTTCTGGCACGGCTCGCGCGGCGAACCGGATATCAAACCGGCGGCTTGAGTTGGACGACCTGCGTTTACCCGCCAACTTGCGCGCCGCCGTCCGCCTCATCGCCCGCCGCTCCGGTTCCCCTCGCTCCGCGACTGAGCGAGGCAAGGGTCAGGAAGAGGGACTGATTCAAAACATTGCATTGCCAAGCTTTTCATTTCAGGCATAGACTGGGTCCGCAATGAAAAAGGACACCCCGATTCGCAACCCGATTGCGCTGTTCTTGCTTGCCCTCACCCGCCTCGCCTGCGCCCTGACCGGCAACCCCTGTTTTTTATGCGGCCGGGCAACCACCAATGCCATGGCCGGTTTTCGGCACGCCATACCCATATTCACCCTGTATGCTCTGCTATCAGTATCCACAGGCAGTAACGCGTATGGCAACCCGCCAGACAATCCGGGTGTTGCAGGCGGTGTACCTCCGACCAATTTTATCTCCCATATTGCCACCACTGACCGCATTGTCGCCACGTATCTGTTCATCCCGGAACGCCACAAGCCGCGCGCCACTGTTTTCACAATCACCGGACCCACGCTGACCAATGTTTTGCATGCCCTGTCTTTGCTGAGGTCATTGCCGGGCAATCACGGAATGTCAGGGACGATGCACGAATGGCAATTGCAGTTTTATAATAAGACGAATTGCCTGGAAACAGCCTGTTTCCAAGGAGATTGTGTTCTTTGCCCGGGCGAATACGTTGATAATACAGGGATCATGAATTCGTTATACTTGGATTTATCCAACAAGATGATGGGCAGTAGCAAATAATCCCTTGTTTCACCGGGCTTCGGCCGATTCAAAAGCAATTCATTCTCCATTTCCTCCGCGCCTTTCACTGCCGCGCGTATATCGTAAATCGCCAATCGTAAATCAACCGGCCCGCCATCCCCGAAAGCATGGCGGGCCGACCGACTTTGGACCTTGGACTTTGGACTACGCGGTATAATTCTCCATGCCCACGCACGAGCACACCGGGTTGCGGTCGCCGAACACGTTGTCCACGCGGCCGGTGTGCGGCCAGAATTTGTATTCCAGGAGGCTCTTCACCGGGAACGCCGCCTGCTCGCGCGAATACGGGCGGTTCCAGCTGTCGCTCGCCACCATGTCCGCCGTGTGCGGCGCGTTCTTCAGCAGGTTGTTCTTCGCATCCACCGTGCCGTTCTCCACCGCCGTCATTTCCGCGTGGATCGCGATCATCGCGTCGCAGAACCGGTCGAGCTCATACTTCGATTCGCTCTCCGTCGGCTCCACCATCAGCGTGCCCGCCACCGGCCAGGACAGCGTCGGCGCATGGAAACCGTAATCCATCAGCCGCTTCGCCACGTCCTCCGCCGTCACGCGCTTGAACGCGCGCAGGTCCAGGATGCATTCGTGCGCCACCAGACCGTTGTTCCGGTACAGCGTCGGGAAATATTTTTCCAGCCGCGCCGCGATGTAATTCGCGTTCAGAATGGCGTACTTCGTGGCCGAGGTCAGCCCCGCCGAACCCATCATGGCGATATACATCCAGGAAATGGTGAGAATGCTCGCGCTGCCCCACGGCGCGCCCGCCACCGGCCCGATGTGCTGCTTGGAATGGCCGTCCGCCAGCCGCTCCGTGAAGACCGGGTGCCCCGGCAGGAACGGCACCAGATGCGCCGCCACGCCGATCGGCCCCACGCCCGGCCCGCCGCCGCCATGCGGAATGCAGAACGTCTTGTGCAAATTCAGATGGCACACGTCCGCGCCGATGTGGCCCGGACTCGTCAAACCCACCTGCGCGTTCATGTTCGCACCGTCCATGTAAACCTGGCCGCCATGCGCATGGATGGCCTGGCAGATGTCCTTGATCGTCTCTTCAAACACGCCGTGCGTGCTCGGATACGTGATCATGAGGCAGGACAGATCCTTTTCATGCGCGGCCGCCTTGGCCTTCAGATCCGCCACGTCCACGTTGCCGTTCTCATCGCACGCGACCGCGACCACTTTCATGCCCGCCATCACCGCGCTCGCCGGGTTCGTCCCGTGCGCCGAGGTGGGGATGAGACACACATTGCGGTGCTTGTCCCCGCGCGATTCATGCCACGCGCGGATGACCAGCAGCCCCGCGTATTCGCCCTGCGAACCCGCGTTCGGCTGCAAGGAAATGCCCGCGAAACCCGTGATCTCGCCCAGCCAATCCTCGAGGTTCTGGAACAGGATCTGATACCCCCGCGCCTGGCTCAGCGGCGCGAACGGATGGATCTGCCCGAACTCCGGCCACGACACCGGATACATCTCCGCCGTCGCGTTCAGCTTCATCGTGCACGAACCGAGCGGGATCATCGACGCCGTCAGCGACAGGTCGCGCGATTCCAAACGCTTCAGGTAGCGCAGCAATTCCGTCTCGCTGTGGTACCGGTTGAACACCGCGTGCTGCAGGTACGCCGAGGTCCGCGCCGCCGGATGCGCCCCCGCCGAGGTCACCGCGAAATCCGCCACCGTGAACGCCGGCGCCTTGTCCCCGTTGAAGATCTGCCAGATCTCCGCCACTTCCGCCGGCCCCGTCGTCTCGTCCAGCGAGATGCCCAGCGTCGTTTCGTTCACCACCCGGAAATTCACCCGGTGCGCTTCCGCCACTTTCACCACCGCCGCCAGCGTCTGGCTCGTCAGGGTGACCGTCAGCGTGTCAAAATACGATTGCCCGCCCGTGACCGCGAAGCCCAGTTCCGTCAGGCCCGCCGCCAGGATGCGCGTGAATCCGTAGACCCGCGCCGCGATCTGCTTCAGCCCGTCCGGGCCGTGATAAACGGCGTACATGGACGCCATGTTCGCCAGCAAGGCCTGCGCCGTGCAGATGTTGCTCGTCGCCTTCTCGCGGCGGATGTGCTGTTCCCGCGTCCCCAGCGCCAGCCGCATGGCCGGCTTGCCGCGCGAATCCTTCGAGACACCCACGATGCGCCCCGGCAACTGCCGCTTGAACTCATCCTTCGTCGCGAAGAAACCCGCGTGCGGCCCGCCGTAGCCCAGCGGCACCCCGAACCGTTGCGCGCAGCCCACCGCGATGTCCGCGCCGAACTCGCCCGGCGGCTTGATCAGCGTCAGCGCCAGCAGATCCGTCGCCACCGTCAGCAACCCGCCCGCCGCATGCACCTTCGCCGCGAAGCCCGTGAAATCATGGATCGCCCCGGTCGTGTCCGGATACTGCACCAACGCGCCGAACACCTGCTCCGTGAAGGCGAATGTCTCATGGTTCCCCACGATGACCTCGATCCCCAGCGCCTGCGCCCGCGTGCGCACCACCTCGATGTTCTGCGGATGGCATGCTTCGGACACGAAATACACGTTCCGCCCGTCTTTCACCCGCGCCGAGAGCGTCATCGCCTCCGCCGTGGCCGTGGACTCGTCGAGCATCGACGCATTGGCGATGTCCAGGCCCGTCAGTTCCGAGACGACCGTCTGGAAATTCAGCAGGCCTTCCATGCGGCCCTGGGAGATTTCCGCCTGGTACGGCGTGTACTGCGTGTACCAGCCCGGATTCTCCAGGATGTTGCGCTGGATGACCGGCGGGATCAGCGTCCCGTAATAGCCCTGGCCGATGAACGACCGGTTCACCTGGTTGTGGTCGGCGATGCGCCGGATCTCCGCCAGCGCCGCGTGCTCGCTGCGGGCCGCCGGCAGGTTCAAAGCCTTCTCCGCGCGAATCTTGCGCGGCACCGCGGCATCGATCAAATCGTCCAGTTTCTGGTAGCCGATGGCCGCCAGCATCGCCGCCGTTTCCGTTGCGTCCGGGCCGATGTGGCGGCGGGCGAATTGGTCCGGGTGCGGCAGAATAGAATGTGTCACAGACATAAGCTGACAAAATAAAGCTCGGTGGCTGAAATAGCCAGATGGATTTACTAACACAAAAGGGGGAGGCGGTTTTCCGTCCGCCGTTTGCCGCCGCCCGCCGGCTGGCTCCGCCGGCGTTTTAAGAGGTTGACTTTCGCGGTGAAAAGTCCATTTTGTCCGTTCCTATTTCGCAGGAACCGTGGGGTCACGGCACCTCCTGCCCGTGAAAGGAAGTGAGTGTAATGACAGAGATTAAACTGAAAAAAGGCGAACCTGTTGAACGTGCGTTGCGTCGGCTGAAGAAAAAAGTCGACCGCGAAGGCACGCTTAAAGTCGTGCGTAGCCGCCGGCAATTCGAAAAGCCGAGCGAGCGCCGCCGCCGCAAGGAAAAAGTCGCCCGTTTCTCCGCCATGCTCGCCGCGCGCTACGCCGACGAGTAAGCGCCGGGCCGAGTTGATTTGTCCTTTCCAGACCGGGTGCGGGGGCCTATTTTGCCACCGCATCCGGTTTTTCGTTAAAATATTGAATCTGCCGCCGTCCTGACGGTCCCATAATCATGTATTCCTTCTCATCCTGCTGGAATTCCCATCGCAACTCGGATGGCCGGGTGATGCTCAACGAGATCCGCGCCCTCGGCTTTGAATACGCCGAGCTCAGCCACGGCACCCGCCTGGTCCTCGTCCCCGGCATCCTCGATGCCGTGAAAGCCGGCGAGATGAAGATCTCCAGCCTGCACAATTTCTGCCCGCTGCCCATGGGCGTGGAACGCTCCGCCCCGAATCTCTACCAGTTCACCTCCGACCGTCCCCGCGACCGCGAACTGGCCGTGAAGCACACTTTCAAGACCTTCGATTTCGCCGCCCGCGTGAACGCCCCGCTCGTGGTCCTCCACCTCGGCAGCATGGACCTGAAGAATTACAGCGGCAAACTCGGCGACCTCCTCGAGGACGGCCAGCGGCACACGCCCCGTTACGAAAAGCTGCTGGCCGAGGCCATCCAGAAGCGTGAGGAGAAGAAAAAACCGTATGTCGAACGTCTCTACGAGACGCTGAAACTCATCGTGCCCGAGGCCGAAAAGCGCGGGCTCCTGCTCGGCTGCGAATGTCGCGAAGGCATCGAGGAGATTCCGCTCGAAGCCGACTTCGCCGCCCTCTTCAAGGAATTCCCCAGCCTGTCCATGCGCTATTGGCACGACACCGGCCACGCCCAGGTGAAGGAGAACTTCGGTTTCATCCGCCATGCCGAGCACCTCGCCTCGCTGGCCGACCGCCTGGCCGGCTTCCACATCCATGATGTCCAGTTTCCCCACCGCGACCATTGCCCGCCCGGCAGCGGCGTGATCGATTACGCGGCATTAAAACCGTTCGTGAAGCCGGAACACATCAAGGTGTTTGAATTGAGCCCGGCGCTGCCCGTGGAAGCCGTGAAGGCAGGCATTGCGCACCTCAAGGGCATTTGGGGCGAGCAGGGGTAGAAGCTGGAAGTTAGAAGTTGGAAGTTAGAAGTTGGAATGGCGGTTAACAGGAATTATCTGGGGTGAACCGACTGGCGCCAGCTTTTGGACTGCGGGGGCAAGCGCAGCGCGACCCCGCTTTGGAAAAAGACTCCGCTTGAGACTCCGCTTGATTCGTGCGTCGAAAAGCGCCGTCGCCGCTCCGCTCTGCCGGCGCAGTCGATGACGCTCTGGATTTGCCGGTTCTATTTCAAATACATGCCTTGGAATATTGAATTTCGGAAAGTCTTCGCGGTTGACTGTGAAGGTGAGTGGTGGTCAAGTGGGATGGCAACGCCCAAAAACTTTATGAATCCACCCGTCCCCATCACTTCGCTCACTCCGGAACAGGTCCGCCAACTCACCCCGGAACAGCAGGACACGCTGGGCGCGTTGGAGGCCGCCCGCATCCGGCGGCGGCAGGAGTTGGTGGTCCAGGCGCGCAGCTATCGCGGGCGGCTGATGTTTCCGGTCATCATCGCGCTGGGGCTGCTTGTCCTGGTGCCATTGGGTTTGTTTTATCGCAACCTGGTGCCGACGCCGGCGTGGACGGTGGCCGGGATGTTTGCGTTTTTGGTGATTCTGCAATTCCATGTCTCCGGCCTCAACCGCCGGTTGGATGCACTGGTGAGTTTGCTGGAGACGGACGAGAAACTTTGAGCCCGAACGGTGGCCCGGCCGATGAACATCCTCTACCCTCAACTGGCTTGGAAGCGGCTGCCGCTGCTGGCCGGCCTCACCCTGCTCGGCGCCCTCGTGGCGGGAACCTACGGTGCCATCCATGACCAGGTGACCTATTCCATCGGCCCGGAATATTTCACCAAGATGAAGTTCTTTCAGTTCCATTACGCCAACTTCGGTTTTCCGCCCCGGGTATTTGTTTCGGAGATCGGCTTTCTGGCTTCGTGGTGGGTCGGCCTGATCGCCGGCTGGTTTGTGGCGCGGCTGGCGGTGCGGGCGGACGGAGCGAAACCCGCGTTCCGGCGCGCCCTGAGGGCCTATGCCATCATCTTCGGCATCACTGTGGCCACTGCGGCCACGATGTATCTGCTTTCACTCCTGCGCGTGGCGCACACGGCGGAGCCGGAGTGGGTGGACCTTGGCCGGGACTTGGGCCTGACGGATGTGCCCCGCTTCTATTCGGTCTGGTATATCCACCTGGGCAGCTATCTCGGCAGCGGGCTGGGAGCCATCGTGGCACTGGTCTGGTTGTGGCGAACAAGGCCGGCACCGCTGGAATAAAACCTGTTTCCGGACTGCTCCGATTCATTCGCGGTTGACATCATGAGGTCGTGCTGGTGAAGTGGCGGAAAGGAAACCCTGATTTATGGCACAAGTGCTTATTCTGGCTGGTTTGGTGAGCGTGTTTGTGCTGACGCTGTTCCTCAACGCCCGGTCCAACCGACGCCGGCATTGGTCACGGCATCGCCGGACAGATGGCGGCGGCAATGATTCCGGGGGGTGGTTTTGGCCCTGGTTCGGTTCCAGTAATCCCGATTCTTCCGCGTCCGACTCCGGGCCTCATCACCATCATGGTGTTGCGGATGGCGGCGGCCACCATCACGGCGGAAGCGACGGCGGCGGCCACCACGGCGGGGGAGATTCCGGGGGCGGCGGTTTTGACGGGGGTGGCGGCGGATGCGATGGCGGCGGCGGTGACGGCGGTGGCAGCAGCCACTGAACCGTCATCCGCCCACCGTCTGCCGGCTCCGCTTACTCCGCGCTGTCGGTGATGCTCAAGTGGTCGAACATCGCCCAATGCACCGCCGGCACCGCGCACGGCAGGGAGTAATGCATGAAACCCACCTGGATCTCTTCGCCCATCTTCGGTTGCGTGATGGCGGCGACTTGCTGCCAAGACTTGCCATCGGTTGAAATATAAGCCGCCAGCGCCTGACCCTTGCGCGTCAGTTTGAACCATTTCGCATCGGACCCGTCATCGCCGGAAAGCTGGTTGCCGGCGCCGTTGATCATGGTGCTGTCATCGTGCCGCGTCGAGCCATCCGCCGAACCGCCCACCATGATGTAGGGAATGGTCGCGCCGCCGAAGGGCATGCCCATGTGCGTCGTGAGGTTGTCGCGGAGAATGATGCCGGAGAACCAATTGTTCGCGGATTCCAGGCGGGTGCCGTCGGGGATCGCGCCATCGGGCGTGATGGCGGCAAGGTGGGCGATGACGGTCACGTCACCCCGGTGCGGCTTGGTGAGCAGATTCACCGAGTCGCCCACCAGGCTGACGGTGCCGTTCTCCACGGCATGGTTGGGACCGTAGAGATGATGTTCGAGCACGGTGAGCTTCATCCCGTTCGCATCCGGTCCCGGGTCCGCCGGGGGACCGGCCACGGTGATGGGCGCGCTGTCCACGGTGCGGCCGCCGGCAAGCAGGGCGCGCGCGAAGATGGTTTTGCTTCCCCCGGCCCAGATGGGCGCGAACACCGTTTTCGCCGGTGTCGCCGCGCCGGTCAGAAAATAGTTCTCGGATTGCGCGCCTTGCTGGCTGAAATAATCGAAGTGATCGTTCACCGCGAAGTATTCGATGCGCTTGACCTGGGCCGCAAAACCCGGCGCCTCGCCGGTCAGCGCCAGGCGGATACCGTCGATCAACCGCGCGTTCACCGTCAGCACCGGCTCGTTCGCTTCGGCCGTGTGCGCCCAGGCGGACGCCGGCACGGGGGTGGTGTCAAAGCCGGGTCCGGACCAGGTGGTCTGGAGGAAATCATCCGCCTGCCCGTGCTCCCGCCCGTGATAGAAATACAACTGCGCCGTATGCGCGCCGGCCTTCAGCGCCACGGTGCCGGGATAGCGGGCGATGGAACGGTCGCCATCGGCATCAACGACCGTTTTACCATCGAGCACCAGCTTCACGCCGCTGGCGGCGGTGAGGTTGAAAGTATAGAGGCCGTCGGCCGGCGCGCGCAGAACGCCGTCGAAAGCGAAGGCATATCCTTCCCGGCGCAGGCGCGGGGTGATGTCCGGCGTGGCGGTCACGCCGCTGCGGACGGCTTTCAGCGAAGCAAAATCCGGCAACGCGGACCACGTGCCCGGTTCGGCGGATTGAAAATACCGGTAGGTGACGCCGCTCGCCAGGCCATCCGCCGGGACCGCCGCCAGCGGCGCGCCCGCCACGGCCGGGAAGCGGGATTCGGGCGAGGTCTGATTATAGATGTCGCGCAATTTCAGCCGCACTTCCAGCGTGCCCGCCGGCGCGGCGGGCAGGGTGACGGCGCATTGCCGCGCTTCCGGGTCATTCTCGGACACGCCGGCCACCCGGCGGTCGCCGTCATAGACTTCGATGTCATAGCCAAGCTGCGGCGAGGATTTCGCATCCACACTCCAGCGCACCACGGCCTGGTTGCCCAGCCATTCGGCGGTGGGACGGGTGATGGTGACGGCGTCAAAGAAATCCGGCGCGGCCGGCTGGTTGAGTTTGAATTCGAATTTTTCCGGCGGGGTGGTGCGCACGCGGCGGCCGGTGCCGGGGTCTTTGGGATCGGCGGTGTCCTCGATGAGAACACCGATGCCGTTTTCCCCGGGAGAGAGGACGACTTTGTCGCCGCCCCCGCCATTGCTTGCGGTGAAATGGGTGCGGGAATGCCACGCACCGCCGTCAAAGGTGTAGCAGTTCTTGAACTCGGCGGCGGCCTTGTCCGGGGTGCGGTTGGCGAACCATTCCATGAAGCCGCCCATGTTGTTGAAACCGGTCAGCTCGGCCGGGAACTTGAAAGTGGCCATGTGATACCAGACCCCGCTCTCCACGTCCTTCAGCCAGACGCCGGCATAGCCGAGGTGCGGGGTGTGGCCGGTGGGCGTCCAGACGCGGTGGACGAAGCGGTACCAGTGCTTCAGCTTGAATTCATCGGCCGGCCACATGCCGCTGACGCCGCCGGAGGAACCTTCCCACGTGGAACGGTGCCAGCCCATGTGCGGTCCGGCGTACACGAAATCGATGCCGCTCACGGGCGCGCCCTTGCCGGTGATGCCCCAGGTGGACCAGAGCAGGTGGGTTTCGTTCCGGGGCGCGTCGGGCTGGACGCCGCCGTAGTATTCGCAGCCCCAGCCTTCCTGTGATTCCGCATGATGCGGGTAGGTGGCGATGTAGATGCCGTAGGTGGGCAAGGGATAGCGGGCGTCATAGGTGACCACCGCCAGCGGCGCCTGGCCTTTGGCCCCGGGCACGAGGTCGTAATAGCTGGCGCGGATGGCCAGCGGTGCGAGCACGGCGGCGAGGGTCAGGGAGGAGAGGAGGGTTTTCATTTTATGTCAGGGCGTGTTTTTAAAAAAATCAATGTTTGGAAAAACGCGGTGTGCGCGAGTCAAAGGCAGCAAGGGGAATGTTTGATTGATTGCTCGCCCTCACCCCGGCCCTCTCCCCCGGGGAGAGGGAGAAACGTTCCCAGCGGCTTCGCACCATCCAGTCGCTGGATGGGTCGGACGGGCGGACACATGAATTAATGCGTGCCAGGTAAAACCCCCTCTCCTGGGGGAGAGGGCCGGGGTGAGGGCGAGCGTTCCAACCGATTTGATCCGGCTTGTTCATTTTGAAACAGGCCTCACGACTTCTTCGCGGTGCTCTCGAAATTCGCGCGGGCGGATTCCAGTTCCGTCGCGAGACGTTTGCTTTCGGCCCGACCGGAAACGCCGGTAGCCTTGAGCGATTTCAGCATCTCCTCGTAGAGGTAGCCGTAAAGCGCTTCGGGCTGGGCCTTGCCTTCGCTCAGGTGAAAGCGTTGCGCCGCCGGATAAGCCGTGCACAGCCGGTACAGCCAGCTGACGCGCGCCGCGGGTTGCGGCAGGGCTTCGAGCACGGCGGCCACATGTTCCTTCACCACGGCGGCATTCTGCTTATGCCGCCGGGCCTTGGGAGCGGCGGTGAGGTCCTGGATCTCCGTGGCCACGAGCTGTTCGGTGCGGGTCGGACCGTCCACGGCGATATTGTAGCGGAGGAGCAGGCCGGCCACATTGCCGCCGGGCTCGATGCCCAGCTGGCTGCGGCGTTCAATCGCGAGGCGGAGGGCGGCGCGATTCGCTTCGTGGCTTGCCGCATCCGCCAGCGCGGCACCGTAGGCTTCCTCGAGAATGGCATCGCCCACGAGGTCGGCCACCAGATTGGAATCCCGCTTCAAATCCGGCGTCTGCTCATGCGCCGCGTGCTGGCTGAGGTCGGTGTCGGCGGACAATTCCTTTTCCTCGGCCAGCCCGGCATCGGGCGCGAGCAGCAACTGATCCAGGCGCTGGACGAGTTGATTGATGGCGGCGGTGTCATGCCCGGCCAATCCGGCCAGCGCGAACCACGCATCGAGGTCGTACGGATTGAGATTGGCGGCGCTCGCGAGCAGTTCCCGTTTCTGATCGCGCTCGGCGGCGGGCAGGCGCTGCGCCAACTGGAAGGCGATGCGGCTGTCCGTATAGCGATCCAGCCCCACGTTCATGGCGAGAGCGAGGGCGACGTGATATTCCATGCCCACGACGATGCGGCTCTCGTCCTTCACGCGGGGTCCGATGGGCGCGGGCAGATACCATTGCGTGGTGGACTTGTCCGGGGTGGTGATGCTCTGTTCGCGGATGGCGGAGTAATGGCCGGTCTTGGCATCGTAACGGTAGCTCATCAGGGCGCGGTGACCGGGCTGATACATGCCCATGGCGGGCCGGCCGAGGCCGACCTCGGACAATTGGCAAAGCGTGGATTGCCGGCCGCAGACGCCGCCGTCCTCGATGATGCGCGGGATGGAGCTGGGATACCAGTCGCTCGCCTTGTAGCGCACCTCGGGCTTGTCGTAATCAAAGGTGTAACGGCTGTAGCCGATGAAACGTTTCGCGCCGGTGGCGCTTTTGCCGGTGAAATGGTCCCACAAATAATCCATCTCCCGGTCGGAAATGGTCTGGCGCATGGGCGCGAGCAGCGGCCAGGGCGCGGTGTCGAGCGGGAACAACGGCCATTCCGGTCCCTTGTCGGCGAACACCGGCAGCTTCGTCTCGTAGTGCGCGATGGTCTTGCGCAGTTCCGCCGCCACGGGCAGCGTCTCATGCGGCGGGTAAGTGCCGGTGGCGAAGGCGACTTCGTTCAGGAAGTTGCCGTTCTCCTTCTTCTTTTCAAACCCGGACAGGCCGAGTTCGCCGAGGATCGCCTGCTCCCGGCCCACGAAATCGACAAGCGTAAGCTGTTTCTCCTTCAGGTAGGCGGCCACTTTGGCGACCTCGGGGCTGGCACCGGCGCCGGTCACGGTGTAGGCGGAGGCATTGTAGGCACCGTCGCCGCCGGCGGCTTGCGTGGGGCCAAAGCGTTCGCCGAGCGATGCGCCGAGCAGGAGGCTCGCATAGCGGTCGGCGAGGTCCGGGCCCAGCTCCTTGCGCAGGTCATCGAGATTTTCCGCGAAGGCGCTCGGCACGGGCGAGGCGGAACTCAGCAGCCCGGCGCGGATGGCCGGATGCTTGGCCAGCCAGTCCCAAAACTCCGGCGTGACACTGGCGCGGCTGCGCAGCGAACGTTCGGCATCGGCCAGATAACCATCGCGCTTTTCCGCCGTCAGGGCATGGTGCAGGGAGAGCGTATCATCCGCGCGGACAGCGGCGGTGGCCGCCAAGCCCAAGGCCACGGCGGCAACGGAAAGGATTCGGGAGACTTGCATAACCTTGGGTTTGACGCCTTCCCGGCGGAAAAGTTTCAAAAAAAGACGGGTTTAAGCCGATTTATCCGCTGATAACCGGAAATCACGTTTTTTGATCTCCGATTGACGCGCGGCCATCCGGGCGGACGGAAGCGTCAAGCCAAAGGGGCAAAGGCAGGGACGGCGCGCTGCGCCGTCCCAGTTCCTGAAACCAAATCGGGTAGCCCGCCTGCTCTGGGGCGTTTCCTTGAAACCGGGATGCCGCCGCGCGGCGTCCCCGCCCGTGTCGGGCATATGTCAGGCCGTCTTCGCGGCGGGCTGGCGCCAGGTAAACCAGGCGCACACTAGCAGCAGCAGGACGTTGAAACCGCCCATGATCTGCAGCACCCCGATGAGGCTGGTGTGCCAGCGCATCAGCGCCGCGCCGTAGGCCAGCGCAAGGATCATCAGCGGCGGGACCACCCGGAACTGGCCGCGCGCGAGCACGTTATTCGCGAGCACGTTGGCCAGCGCCAGCGGCACCATGGCCCACGCATACCACGGCATGATTGATTGGCCCACGGCCACAAAGTCGTGCGTGAAGACAAAGCCGATGATCCACTTCCGCAGGAGGGTGAGGCCGAGGGCCCCGACGGCGGCGAGGATGAGGGTGCCCAGCAGGACCAGGCCGACGAGGTTGGATTTTTCCTTGTGCATGGCGCTTTGGACGATCTTCGGGAACATCACCTGCGCCAGCGGCAGAACCAGCCAGAGCAGCGCGCGGGAAAGGGTGCCGGCGCCGACATAGAATCCGGTCTCATCCTTGGGAAAATAGAAGTTCACGAAAATGGTGTCCGCCGTGAAGAGGAATTGCACCGCGCCAAAGCCCAGCAGGAGCGGCACCACCTGCGCCAGCACGGGGCGGAGGGCGAACGGTTCCGGCTTCAGCCCCAGGAGGCCGCGGATCTGCCAAAGGCCCATGATCACGGCCGCGACCAGCCCCAGCAGGACGCCGATGAGCATGCCGGCCGCCGCCCAGCCGGCGAGCAACACCAGCAACGCCGCCCCGCTCACCCGGCCGGCCGCGTTCAAGATCACCACCCAGCCGAACCAGAGGAAATTCTGCTGGCCCTGCATCACGCCGTACAGGATGGGCAGGCACACGGAGAAAAAGATCACCCCGACCATGATCCACAGGTAGCTGGCGCTGTGGATTTTGAAGGCTGATTCCAGCTGGTCCTGGCCCAGCAGGACCGCGAGGGCGAGCACGGCCGCCAGCCCGAACGTGATCCCGCCGGTCAGCCGGAGCAGCCCCGCCAGGGCGCGTTCCGTGCCGGCGACCACCGCCTTGGCCGTCTGCTGGGCGAACACCATCTGCAGCGGCAGAATGGGGACGCAGGAAATGACGGCCAGCATGGTGCCGAACAGGCCGTATTCCTCCGGCGTGACTGTTTTGGCCTTGGCCAGAAAATGGACCGCCCACATGAGGCCGCCGCCGAAAATGGTGGCGATCATCAGCCAGCCGCTCTGGCGAAAGAACGCGGCCCGATGGTGCGCGGACGAACCGGCCGGGGCATGGGCCGGGGCCGAAGACGGACTGGTGGAGGCAACCTCTGACATGGGGCAGGAAAATACGCCAAAAGGGCGCTTCAGGGAAGCGATTTCAGGAAACGAAACAGTGAATTTTTACCCGCCTCCAGCGACCGCAGCGAGATCCATTCCTCCGCCGTATGGGCCTGGGCGATGTCCCCCGGGCCGAACACCACGCTGGGGATGCCCCCGGCGGACAGCACGGCCGCATCGCAGAAATAATCCACGCCGCGCGGCTTCGTCTGGTTCACGCAGCGCAGGAACTCCCGCACCAGCGGAATTTTCACATCCGTCTCCAGCGCCAGGCACGGCGCGGCCTTGGTGCTGGCCACGCGCACCGGCAATCCCCGCTGCCGCAAAAACGCCCCCAGCTCGCGCATCACCCCCGCCTCCGTCTCGCCCGGCAGCGTCCGCCGGTCGATCACGATCGCGCAGGCGGCGGGCACGATGTTCGGCTGCTGGCCGCCCTGGATCTGGCCCACATTCACGGTGGCCGTGCCGAGCAGCGGATGCCGCCGGCGCCGCAGAAATTTCGCGTAATCCGTCTCCAGCGCATCGACGGCCCGGGCCATGGCATGGATGGCGTTCCGGCCCAAATGAGGCGTGGCGCCATGCGCCGCCTTGCCGCGGGTGGCGAGCTCCAGCCACAGGCTGCCCTTGTGGGCGGTGATGACTTCCAGCCGCGTGGGTTCGCCCACGATGGCCAGGTCCGCCCGGAACTTCGACTCCACGAGCGCGCGGGAGCCGGCCTGCCAGTGCTCCTCATCAATCAGGCCGGCGAACACGATTTCCGTCTCCCGGGGCCGGCCGCCCGCCGCCGCCAGCTCGATCAGCGCCGTCAGCATGGCGGCCACGGAACCCTTGGTATCACACGCGCCCCGGCCATAGACGCGGCCGTTCTTCCGGCGCGGGATGAATTGGGAATTGTCCGCCACCACGGTGTCCAGATGCGGGGCCAGCAGGATGGTGCGGCGGACCTTTTGCGGCGGGCGGAGGCGGGCCAGCACATTGGCGCGGCCGGGCCGGACCGGCTGCAATTCCACTTCCAGCCCGGCGCGGGCGGCGGTGGCGGCCAGGAAATCGGCGACCCGTTTTTCGCCCGCATTGGGATGACGCGCGGGCAGGAAGGCCGGGTTCACGCTCGGCAACGCAATCAGCTCCGCCAGCAGTTTTTCAGTGCGCGTCATGCCCGCATAGTAATGGCCCGGAGCCGGGCAGGCAACGCAGGGTTTGCGGATCGTGGGCGGATGCGCGTGGCCCGGCACTGCCGCCGGAGCGCGACCTTCAGGTCGCTTCAAGGTGGCAAACGCCGGAATGGTGAAATGGTTCACCCGGTTTGGTCTGGCCCTGTTGAAGCGGCGTAAACGCCGCGCTCCGGCATGCCGGAGCGGTCGCCCAACCGCACGGCGAAGGTATCCGACAAGTCCCTGGCCGGCCGGTCCGGAGACGAAAAAAGGGGGCCGGCGGACCCGCTAGCAACGGTCCGCCCGCCCCCTTCAGGAAACGTTAAGGGATTACAGGCTCTTCAGTTTTTCATCCAGCTTGGCCGCGAACTGCTCGGCGGTCTGGTTCGCGCCATTCTGGCCGGAGGCCGCGCTGCTGGAGATGGTGATCTGAATCTGCGTGTTGGAGATCACCGACACCTGGGCGGTCATGCCGCCGACCGCGCCAGGGAAAGAGGCGAGGCCACTGCCATTGTCCACCGTGGTCGCGGCCGGAAGATTGAGGGATTTGGCCACGTCAATTGCCGCTTGGAGCACGGCTTGGTTGGAAAGTTTGTTCGGCACAGGGAACGAGCGGATGGCCACCGCCGGAGCCTTTTCCGTAGGCGCGGTTGCGCAACCGGAGATGAATGCAATCAGGGCGAGGATGGAAACAAGACTGGCTAATTTTTTCATAAGTTTCTGATTCTGAATGGATTTACTTTGATTTTTGTTCACTGCGGAAAAAGACATCGGCCGACAGGAAAAACCGCCTGACACAATCTTTTGCAAGATGCGGAAGCGAACAACCCTCTGATTCTCTGCTCTGACCCGTCAAATTCCAGAAGTAACTTCGCTCATGATTGACAAATTGCAACCCAAAAAAAGCAATTTTTTTTGTCATCGGCAAAAACAGCTGTTCCCTGAGTCGCTCCCGGCCAAGGGTTTGCCGCATCATAGCAAGCCGTTTTCAGTCCGATTGCCCGGTCCGGCCCGGCCGGTCTGCCGGGAAAGACCGGTTCACATATACCTCCCTTGGCGGCCCGGTCGGGGAGGTTCTTCGCTTGACGAATGGCCGGGTGAACGAGGCGACTGCACCGGGAGGGGCGGCGGAGACACAGCTCCCGACTGCCCAAAGGTGGGAGCATGGCGCCGACACGCCGGAGCGCGGCGTTTACGCCGCTTCAACAGGGCCAGACCAAGCCGGGTGAACCTTTTCGCCACCCTGGCGTTTGCCACCTTGAAGCGACCTGAAGGTCGCGCTCCGAGGCAGTGTCGGGGCGGGCCTGCGCCCGGGGCGGACCGAAAGGTTGGCTTGTGTCGGACCGGCCGGCCTGATTTATTACGGACCGGTAACATTTGAACGAATCCGACCGCATGCCACTCCACTCCGTGATGATCAAGAACCCGGCCCGCCATTTCCTCGCCCGCCTCGCCCTTCTGGCTGGCGGCGTCCTGCTGCTCGGCCCGGCCCGCGCGGCCGCCGTCCCGGGGGCGGAACCGCCCCCGGTCAAGCCGTTCATCCACCCGGCGGTGACCTTGCCGCCGGAGATCACCGCCTTCATCGCCGGCAAGGAAAAGCAGGCGGAGACCTTGGCCACCCAAGGTGGTTTTCCGCTTTCCCCCGGCTTCCGGCAGTTCTTCCTCACCGCCCGGCAGGGAAAACTGGAGGCCGCCCGGCAGGCTTACCAAGCGGCGGTCCAAAATGCCGCCGGCCCGGCGGCGGATCCCGGCATCAACAGCCCGGTGGCGCAGGCGGCCTGCGATGTGGAACTGGCCGTGGAAGCCTTCGGCCAGGCGGGCGCGGAAGCCGTGCTGGCCCTGGCGCGGGAAATGACCAACGAACTCACCCCCGGCAGCCTTTGTTTTGGCGGCACAGACTACGGCCGGGGCCTGCCGGCCATGCTCTGCCCGGAACCGGGCGTGCCGTTTTTTGTCCTCAGCCAGAACCCTCTGGCGGATGGCCGGTATCTGGACCTGTTGCAGGCGGAATACGGCCGCCAGCTCTGGCTGCCCGCTTCCAATGACGTGCGCCAATGCTACCTCGCCTACACCGCGGATGCCGAGGAGCGCAAACAAAAGCACCAGCTCCTCACCGGGGAAAATGTCACCGAAGAGAACGGCCGGCCCGTGGTCCGGGGCGAGGTCGCCATGATGAAAGTCAACGCGCTCATCGCCCGGATGATTTTTGACCGCAACACCAACCGCGATTGCTTCGTGGTGGAAAGCTATCCGCTCGACTGGATGTATCCCCGCCTCCAGCCCGCCGGCCTGCTGCTGAAGCTGGACCGCGGGCCGCTGCAGGAATTGCCGGCCACCCTCCTGGCGCAGGATGAAGCCTTCTGGTCCCGGCAGGTGGCGGCCGAGTTGGGCGACTGGCTGCACCCGGACACGTCCGTCACCAATGTCTGCGCCTTCGTCCTGAAAAAAACCGGGGCCGACCCGGCGGGGAACGCGGCCATCCGGGCCTGGCTGTCCAAATTCCGCGTCGCCAGTGCCGATCTGTATGCGTGGCGTCTCAGCGCGCAATGTCCCGCCGAGGGCCGGCCCACCAGCCCGGGGAGTCGCCAGCAACTGCAAGCCGCCGCCGACCTGGCCTTCCGCCAGGCCTTCGCCCTGTGCCCCACGCGTTCTGAAACCGCTTACGGCTACATCAGTCTGCTGGCCCAGGCGAACCGCCTGGATGACGCCTTGCTCGTGGCCCAGACCAGCCTGGCCTGCCAGGCGCCGGACGATCAGGAAAGCGTCAGCCAATTCCAGCGGCTGGTGGACGAGGTGAAGGCCTACCAGAAGCAGGTCGCCGCCCGCCTGGCGGCCGGAACCAAAAAGCTGGCCGAAATGGAAGCGGCCTATGCCGCGCATCCGGACGATTTCCGGGGGGCGCTCGAACTCATCAACGCCCGCGCGATGATGGGGCAGACCAATCAGGCGTTCACCCTGCTGGAGGAACTCGCCGCCCAGCCGGACCTCACCGCCAGCCAGCTGGAAGGCGTCGCCCATTTCCTGGGCCAGTACGACCGCCTCGACACCTTGGAATCCGTGCTCACCCGGATCACCGTGGCGCGGCCTGATTCCCCGGAAAACTGGTATGATCTGGCCGCCCTGAAAGCCGTGCGCGGCGACCGCGCCGCCGCCGTGGCCGGACTGAAACGTGCGCTCGAGCTGAACGCCGTGCGGCAGGCGACCAATTCCACCACCCCCGACCTGGCCTCCGTGGCCGCGCATGACCGGCGTCTGGCCGCCATCCGGGACGACCCGGAGATTCAGCGCCGGCTGGCTGCGGCGAAGCCGTGAGGCACCCGCCCGATTCCGGGCCAATCGATTCCAAACACCGCGCCCGTTTATAATCGACCGGCGGGAGCGGGTCTGCGTTAATGGCCGGGAAATTTATGGGCTTTCTACGCGATCTGTTCGGGCCGGGCAAAGCGGAGATCTGGCGGCAGTTCGCCGCGTCCGTCGGCGGGCAATATGTGGACGGCGGCCTCTGGCGCGGTGACAAAGTGGTGGCCGCCCACGGGCAGTGGATGGTCACGCTGGACACCTACACCGTCTCCAACGGCAAGTCTTCCATCACTTACACCCGGATGCGCGCGCCCTATGTGAACCCGGATGGCTTCACCTTCAATATCTATCGCCAGGGGATTTTCAGCGAAATCGGCAAATGGCTGGGCATGCAGGATGTGACGGTCGGCTACCCGGATTTCGACGGGGCTTTCATCATCAAAGGCAATGACATAGCCCAGCTGCAAAAGCTTTTCGCCAACCGCCGGATCCGCGAACTCATCAGCGCCCAGCCGGCCATCCGCTTTTCGGTCCGGGACGACGACGGCGGTTTCTGGAACGGGAAAGGTTTTCCGCCCGGGGTGGATGAACTCTATTTTGACGTGGTCGGGGTGATCCGCGACGAGCATCAGCTGTGGCTGCTCTACGAGCTGTTTTCGGAAACGCTGGATGAATTATGCCGGCTGGGATCGGCGTATCAGGATAATCCGCGGGTTCAATTGTAGCGCAACCGGCCAAGGCACAGGCTGCCGGAGGGCGGAATTCCGCCCTCCGGATTGAACAGGTGGAGACCGGCTGGTGTCTCAGCCAGAACGAAACCATGAAATTTCCCGCCCCCATCTTTCTGTCCGCATGTCTGTTAACCGGACTTGGCGGGCAGGCGGCCCGGGCGCGGGATGCGGATCTGGCCCGTTTTGTTGACGACCGGGAAAAACAAATCCGGACCTATGCCGAGACGGTCACCAATCCCGTTCCGGACATTGTCTGGAAATATTTGCACGCCTTGAAGGCGGATGACCGGGACACGGTCAGCAATCTGTTCGTCACCGGCATTCTGCCCGCCAGCGGATACAGCCTGCCTTTTGTGCCGGACGACACGCTGACCCCGGTTTTGCAACGGACGCCGATCGGGCCACCCCTGCTGGAAACGTATTGGACGCTTCGCCAATTTGAAGACTGGGACAATCGGTGGCTGCACCGCTATGGCCGCGAGATCATGGCCGCCGTTCCGGCTGGGAGTGTCTATTTTGGCGGGACGGATGCCGGGCGCTATCTCATCACCGCCTTGAGCGATTCACAGACGGACGGACGCCCGTTCTTCATCATTTCCCAAAACCAGCTGATCGACGGCGCGTACACGGCTTATTTGCAGAAGATTTATGGCCGCAGATTATCCCTGGTCACCGCGCAGGACAGCGAGCGGGCCTTTGCGGAATACAGTGCGGATGCCCAGAAACGGAGCGACCGTGGCGAACTCCAGCCAGGCGAGGAAGTCCATCGGACACCGGAGGGTCGGGTGGCGGTGAGCGGCCAGGTGGCGAACGTGAAAATCAGCGGCCGGCTGGCCAAGGACATTTTCGACGGGAATCCCGGCCGGGATTTCTACGTGGACGAAAATTTTCCGTTCGACTGGATGCAGCCGCAACTGGTGCCGCAGGGCCCCATTTTTCAATTGCGCCGCCAGCCGGTTGAACGGCTCGATCCGGCCGGCTTGAAGCAGAACACGGAATACTGGAACGGCCTGGCGGGCGAGATGATCGGCGGCTGGCTGCAGGCGGGCACCCCGTTAAGTGAGGTATGTGATTTTGCCGGACGGGTTTATGCGGACAAAAATCCGGCCGGCTTCACGGGTGACCGGGGGTTTGCCGACAATGAGATGGCGCAGGCGTGTTTCTCCAAACTCCGTAGTGATCAGGCGGGGCTGTTCGCCTGGCGCGCGGAGCATGCCCGGTCGGCCGACGAGCGTGACGTGATGTATCATGCCGCCGATTTTGCGTTTCGCCAGGCTTATGCCTTATGTCCGTCCAGCCCGGAAGCCCTGTTCCGGTATACGAACCTTCTGCTTGCTCACAACCGGCTGGAAGAGGCCATACGAATGGCCCAAACCAGTCAAAAAGTGGCTCCGGATGACCGGCAGTTTGCGGAGCTGACCCGGCAACTGCTCGCGTGCCAGAAGTCTGTTTCGGCCAGGAAAACCGGGCCGCAGGCAGGAGCGGGGAGCCGGCCAACCGGCCATCCCTGAATCATCAGAAAATAATTTGAACCGGTTTGAACATTTCCCCAAAGCCCGTGTCAGAGAGTATGTAGTGATTCATGGGTTTGGGTTAAAGAGCCTGGCTTTTTAGGTTGGCCAGGCTCTTTTTTTGCCCGGATTCGGTCCCCATCGGTTTCATTGGCCGGGCCGCCTCATTCGGTGCGGGTAAGCAAACAGCCCGGTGATTCAACGCCGGGTCATGTCTGGAAAACATCCCAAGCCCCGTGAGGAACGAAAGAAACGGCTCACGCCTTGAATAGCAACACCGCTTCCACGCAGCGATGACGGATGGTCGGGTGCCGGCATTTTGGCCGATGTCCGGTTCAAAATGCCAGCCCTTACTTTGCCCCATCCCGGTCCGGAAAAAAATCCGCTACCGGTCGCAGCATTGGTTCAGTCACCGGCAACTGCAAATCCTGCCGATAATATTGTTCCGTTGCCACCCGGGCCGTCCCGGCGAAATCCTGAAACAGCCAACCCGCCGGTTGCTCCATCACAAAGACCCCCTCGGCCGCCTGCTGCCGGGCTTTCTGGATGCGTTGCGCCGGCGTGGGATGGGTGGCGAACCAGCCGCTGGTTTCATTCAGCAGCGTCTGCTGGGCCTGCTCGTGGAAGTCCGGCGGCATCCGGCTCTCCAGCTGCCGGAGATATTCCGGCAGGCTGTCCGGCAGTTGGCGCCGTTTCTTCCATGATTCATTGAGACTGCGGAAGGCCAGGTTCTGGAGCACCGACTGCTCCCGCAACCGCAGCAGCAGGCTTTCCAAACCCGCGGAACCTGCCACTGCCACGGCGCAGGCATCCGCGTGATACTCCATTTGCCGGGACAAAAAACAGCTGGCTGCATGTCCCACCCACAGCAGCATCGCCAGAATCCGGCGCGAAGCCCAGATGGCCAGCCGGGCGCAGACCACGATGAGCGACAGCCGCCAGTCGTTGATCGAATCCGCCCATTCCTCGAATGCCACATCCCAGGAATCCCGCGCATAGACCACCCGTACGAACCAGCCGTCGATCCGGTCGATCACATAGCCCAGCCGCATCGCCATCCCTTGGGTGCAATGTCCCAGTTCATGGGCCACCACGGCGGCCAGTTGGCGCGTGTTCAGCCCCGCCACCAGCGGCAGACCCAGGGTCAAAACCCGGTCATTGCCCAGCAGGCCGCCCAGCCCGCGCCGAAAGCCCGCGCTCGCATTCAACTGGCTGTCCAGGTAAATCCGCCGCGGCATGGGCACTTGCAACATGTCGCAAAGGTGCGCGATGAACTGATACAGGCGCGCCTGCCGTGCCGGGTTCATCTCCTCCGGCTCGGCCGTCCGCCGGGGCCGCGCCAAAATCGGCTTGAACATGAAAAACACCGCGATGGTTCCCCCAATGAGCGGTCCCAAGTACAGAATCACCTTGATGATGAACACATGGATGCCGCCTGTGAACCCCTCCAGCATAACCCTGGCGTGATCGCCATACCAGTAAGTCGCATAAGCCAACAACGCGACGAACGCCAGGTAAACGACCGGCAGCAGCACCATGAACATCGCCACGAGGAGCAATCCCAGCTGGTAAAAAACCGAAATGCGCGGGGGCTGCACCGTGCCTGCCAACGCGGCCTTCAGTTCTCCGGCCGTGATTCCCGCCGATTCAGTCATTTCCGTCGCTTCGGTCACCGGGGCGGAGATATCCTGCAAAACCGTTGCCTGTTCGCAGCTGGGGCAGGCGACGGCGGTGCCGGCTCCCTCCTGCGGAAACTCGATGCGTTGCCCGCAATGTTGGCAGGCTGCCAGACCAAAACCCGGTTCATTCATGACCTTCATCCATGTTAATGAAAAGGTCGCCGGCTTGTCACTCTGGTTTTGCCGGTTAAATCTTGCAGGATAGCATGTTTTGAAATCCAGTCCGCAGCCCGCTACTTGGCCGGGGGCTGGTTTTGGGGATAGACCGCTTTGATATGGCTGATGTTGGTGTAGTAAGATTTTCCGTTCAGTTTATTGACCGTGCCCCAGACTTCCGAGTTGATGTAGGCATTGGTATAGATGATTTTTTCCGTTTTGAACTGGTTGTCGCTGAAAAAGTCGTGCGCGAGCCGCCGGTCCGCCAGGTGAACCGAATACAGGGTGATCGCCAGATCCGGTTTGAATCCGCCTTCGGTCACGTCAAACATTGTCATCCGGGCCGGAAATCCCCCCAGCGACGCCGGCGGATCGGGATATTGATATTCAATCCGTTCGAAGGCCGGCGAGTTTTTTTGGATGGAGACGTTAAGGGCGAACGGCAGGCTGTTGGAAACCTCCAATGTACCGTAGCGGGAGGTTCCCGACCCGTTGCGGGCGGTGAATTCGTTGCCGGTCCAAACCACGCTTTCCGGCTCCACATCCGCCAAACCCAGGTCCAGCAACTGCCGCACAAGGTGGAATTGGATATCCACGCCGGTGACGAAAGCATTGGTGCCGGAACCATACGTGACATTGTTCCGCCCCACCTGATAAAGCACCGGTCCGGCGCGGCCGATAATGATCTGGTTTTCCGCCGGGATATTCGGTGTGCTCGGGCTGGAAACATGCCGCAGGTAATAATCCGAACCGGCGCGGGCGCCGGCATAATATTGTTCCGGTTGCGCGCGCCGGGCGTTCGCCAGGATTTCCGGGGAACCCGTTGGCGTTCCCTTGCCGGTGCTGCGGGCGATCATTTGCTCGATTTGGGCCTGTTCGGCAACCGGCCGGAGGCTGCGTTGCCCGGCGACAAAAGAGTCGATTCCCGGCGGCGAACTCAATGCCTGTTTGAAAAAGGCCACGGGATCGGCCGGAAGCGGCGGCGGTTTTTCGCCCGAAAGCGCCACGGTCACCAGTCCGCCGGTCACCAGCACGAAGGCGCTGATGGCCGCGGCGGATTTCAACTTTATTCCAGTCATCGTTTTCATGGTTCCTTTCACCAGGGCGGTCATGGCAGCCGTGGTCGCCGCCCCTTTGGCGGCGGTCACGGAAATTTTGGCGGCCAGCCCGGCGGGCGCGGCCTGCACGGAGTGGGCGGAGATGATGCCGGCTAGGGCGGCGGCGGACAGGGCGATGCCTTTCTTCGTGAAATACCGGCGCAGCTTTTCCAGCGCCCGGGCCGAACGCTTGTGCGCCGCCGCCTCGTTCAGCCGGAGCGCCTGGCTGATCTCGGCCACCGTGCGGTTTTCAAAATAGCGCCAGGCCAGGATGGTGCGGTCGTTGTCGCCCAGGGTCGCCATCGCCTCGTCGAGCAACGGTTCCAGTTGCGACCAGGCCGCCGGGGATGAATCATCGGGTGCGGATTGCATGGCGGCCTCCTGTTCGCGCCGGGTCCGGCGAACGGCCTGGCGGATATGGGCGTTGACGGCGTAGCGGGAAGTTTGCAGCAGCCAGCCGGTCAGGCCGGGGTGGCGGGAGAGTTTTCGGGCGTTTTTGGCCAGGACCACAAACACCGCCTGGGTGACGTCTTCGGCGTGCTGGTCATCGTGCAACTGGCGGCGCGCGGCGGAATACACCAGCCCGGCATGGCGTTCCACCAGCGCGGCAAAGGCGGTTTCCGAGCCGTTCCGGGCGTATTCTTCGAGCAAAACATGGTCGTCCATCACCGTCATTCATACAGGAATGCCCGCCAAACGTAAAACTGGACAAAATATTTTCAACCGACTGAAGCCGGCCGGCCGGCATCCGCAAACACCCGCGCCCATCCCAAAGAAAACGGCCCGGCGATTCCTCGCCGGGCCGTCTGTGAAATCAGGTCAAATCACGCCTTGAACGACAGCACCGCTTCCACGCAGCGGCCGCAGATGGTCGGGTGCGCGGCGTTTTGGCCGATGTCCGATTCAAAATGCCAGCAGCGTTCGCACTTCTGGCCCGTGGCTTTGGAAACCGCGTAGGCCGCCGTTTCACCCGCCGTGATTTTAAGCGCCGAGACATTCACCAGCTCGCGCAGCCATTCCTGGTCGGACGACGCCACCTGTTCGTGCGGGATGGTGATCTCGATCTGCGCTTCCAGCGCCTTGCCGATGGTCTTGGCCTGGCGGGCCTTTTCCAGCTCGGGCAGGAGCGTTTCCCGCCATTGCTTCAGCCAGTCCCATTTGCTCGTTTCCAGCGGGTCCAGCATGAAGGGATGCGCCGCAAAATCGCTCTCATGCACGGACCCCTTGGCGCCCGGGATCGTTTCCCACGCCTCGTCCGCCGTGAACACCAGCACGGGCGAGAGCATCTGGCACAGCCCCGTCACCAGCCGGTGCAGCGCCGTCTGCGTGGAACGCCGCCGCGCCGAATTCGCCGCGTCCGTGTACAGCCGGTCCTTGATGACGTCGTGATAGACGGCGGAAAGTTCCACCGCGATGAACTGGCTCACCTTCTGGTACACCACGTGAAATTCATACGCGTCGTAGGCGGCGATGACTTCCGCCTCCAGCTTCGCGAATTCGCCCAGAACCCAGCGGTCCAGCCCGGTCAACTTGTCATCCGCGACCGTGTGCTTGGCCGGATCAAAGTCGAACAGGTTCGAGAGCTGGTAGCGCAAGGCATTGCGGATGCCGCGGTACGTCTCGCCCACCTTGTTGATGCGTTCCTCGCTCACCACGATGTCGCTGCGGTAATCCTGCGAGGCCACCCACAGGCGCACCACGTCCGCGCCGTACTTTTTCACGTAGGCCTCCGCCGTCTGCGGCTTTTCGTAAGCGCCCTGCTTGCTCTTCGAGATCTTCTCGCGGTCCGCATCCACCATGAACCCGTGCGTCAACACCGTCTTGAACGGCGCCGCGCCATTCCCCGCCAGCGAGAGCAGCAAGGAGGATTGAAACCAGCCGCGATGCTGGTCGCTGCCTTCGAGATACACATCGGCTTGGAACGCCTTGTCTTTTCCGGCGATCTCCTGCCGCCGCGCGATGACCGCGCGGGAGGAACTGCCGGAATCGATCCACACGTCCAGCGTATCGCCGGACTTGGCGACGGCGTCGGGACCCGTCCAGCCGGCCGGCTTCACCAGCGCCCACAGTTCGGCGGCGGATTTCTCGAACCAGATGTTGGAACCGTTTTTCTCGATGAGGTCGGCGGCGTTGCGCACCGTCTGGGCGTCCAGGATGGCCCCGCCCTGCGCGTCGTAGAAGGCCGGGATGGGCACGCCCCACGTGCGCTGGCGCGAGATGCACCAGTCGGGACGCGACTGCACGGCGCCCTTGATCCGGTTCACGCCCCATTCGGGGATCCACTTCACGCGGTCAATCTCCGCCAGCGCCGCATCGCGGAAACCGTCGTGATCGATCTTGATGAACCACTGGTCCATCGCGCGGAAAATCACCGGCGTCTTGCTGCGCCAGCAGTGCGGATAGCTGTGGTGATAATTTTCCTGGTGCAGCAGCACGTTGCGGACGCGCAATTCGTGCAGCACCGCTTCATTCGCATCGCTCTTGCCATGCTTGGCGAGGATCGATTTGCCGATCAGCTCCGCCGGCATCTGCTGTTCCTCCGGCAATTCGTGCGAATACGCCAGCGCGCCGTCGTCATTGACTGGCGAGTAGATGGGCAGGCCGTTCGTGCGGCCCAAATTATAGTCATCCAGACCGTGACCGGGCGCGATGTGCACAAAGCCTGTGCCCGTGTCCGCCGTCACGAACTCCGCCGCGTAGGCTTTGCCCGTGCGCTGGCAGAACGGATGCTGATACGTCAGCGTGGCGAGCTGTTCCACGGGGAACGGCGTCTCCGTGTAGGCGGTCCACCCGCATTTCGCGGCCACGGCCGGCAGCAGGCCGCGGAAAACGAGGTAATGCTCGTCGCCCACGGTGGCCGTCACGTATTGAAAATCCTTGTTGTAGGCCACCGCGAGGTTCGCCGGCAGCGTCCAGGGCGTGGTGGTCCAGATGACGACGAACGTCTTCTCTTTCCCGACCACCGGGAACTTCACGAACACGCTCTGGCTCACGTGGTCGGCGTATTCCACCTCCGCCTCGGCCAGCGCGGTGCGGCAGGGAATGCTCCAATACACGGGCTTCTTGCCGCGATACACAAAACCCTTCGCCACGATGTCCGCGAACAGGCGCAGTTCATCCGCCTCATACTCCTTGTTCAGGGTGAGGTAGGGATGGTCCCAATCGCCGAGCACGCCGAGGCGCTTGAACTGGGTGCGCTGGAGGTCGATGTACTTGCGCGCATAGGCGTCGCAGGCGGTGCGGATGCTCACGGCGTCGGCGCTGGTGTCGCCGGCCTTGCGCATCTCCTGCGAGACCTTGAATTCGATGGGCAGCCCGTGGCAATCCCAGCCGGGGATGTACGGGGCGCGCTCGCCGCGGATGGTGCGCGACTTGATGATGATATCCTTGAGGATTTTGTTCAGCGCGGTGCCGATGTGGACGTCGCCATTGGCGAAGGGCGGGCCGTCATGCAGCACGAAGGTTTTGGCATTCGCGCGCGCGGTCTGGATGCGCTGGTACAGGCCGGCGGCCTCCCATTTTTTCAGGCGTTCCGGCTCGCGGGTCACGAGGTCCGCCTTCATGGCGAAATCCGTGCGCGGGAGGTTCAAGGTGTCTTTGTATTCCATCGCAATTATGAACCGTCACGTTAACAGTGCGTAAAAGCGCTGTCAACGGAGGGAAAATGGAGCAATGCCCTGATTTCAAATCCGGTGCCGTTGGGGCCCGATTCGGGACAGCACTTGGAGCCATGTTCGGAAAGGTAAAACGGCGGATGGATACGCTTGGGCGATAACTTAGACCGTCGCCAATTCCATCCGAAGTGCCCGTTGAATCTGTTTCCGCCAGTCATTGTCCACCTGGGCTTGTTCTGCGTAGTCCGGCCATTTGGTCACGGCGGCACGGACTTCCTCAATGATGGCTTCGGCACGTCCCCGTTTCATCAGGGCGCTTTTGGCACAGGCCCGGAAATCGGCCAGGGTGAAATTGTCGCGTTTGCCGTTCATGGTCATCTGATGCCGGGCCGTCCAGTCACCGTCGGGATTGAAACTGTAAGTTACGTCGAAGGCCGGGGCGAGCGACCAGCGTCCGGACTTGTCCATCAGGAAGGCGATGTTTTTGACGTGATCATCCTGATTGCGGGCGATGATGTTGAAGGCCATCCGCCGGAACTGTTCCTCCACCGCCGCCATGGGCAGATTCAACCGGCGGATGACCAGCAGCGCCTGTTCGTAGGCATAGGCACCGGCCTGGTTGAAATCCAAGTGGGCCAGGCCGCCCAAGGATTGGAGGTGCAGTTTCTCCCCGCCTTCGAGCCGGTCAAAGCGCCGGGTCATGAAGTGCCGCCGCCCACCCTCTTCCAGCAGCCGGCATTCACTCATGGTGATGCCCGCCGCCCGGGCCATCAAATGATAGGCGTATTCGATGGTGCCAAAGCCCTTGGGGTCTTCGAGTTCCTTGTCCTTGTTGCCGGTGACCCCGTCAAATTTCAACAGCCAGTAATCAAAGCCCTTTCCGGCCGCGATCTGGCCGGACCGAACTTCGTTCGTTTCCCGGTTCCAAGCGATGACCGCCTTGGCCCTGGCCCCGCCGGCGGAAGTGCCCACCCGCAAGATGTCGTTCAAGGCATTCCGCCGGCTGGTGCTGGCAAACGTGGTTTTGAGATTCCGGCGCTGGTTAAGCACTTCCGAGGCCAGGCGGACAAGGGAATCAATCTCGATTTTACGTGCCGGCTGCGGGCGTGGCCCGATGGCCGGCAAAAACTCCAGCGCCCCCATGCCGCGCGCCCCGGTATAGCAAAGCCGTTCCACCGCATTGAAACTCTCCGGCGTTCGCCCTTGCGTCGCCAGCCAGGTATCGATCAACGCGTTACCGAACCGGTCAGGCAAGGAATCGGCCAGTAGCCCCGGCAGGCCGTGAAAGGTTTTGGGTGGCAAATCCGGAAAGGTTCGCACTTGGTCGCCAAGTGGCAGGACGAGGGGAGAAACTTCAATCCCGCTTTTGGCGAACGCCGGGTCATATTGAAATGCCGCAAACTGCCCGCCATCCTCCAGCGAAACGGCTCCAATGGTCCGGCCCCACAATCTGACCTCGGCAATCGTCATGGCTGATCCCTCCATTCCCATTGGGTGGCTGGCACCTTGGCTGGCGGACGGGAGGCGCGGCGGCGGCTTTTACCTTTCAACTTCAACTGGGCCATCGGGCTGGGCACCGGCTCCGGCAGCAGCATGTCAAAGCGCTCCACTATCTCCAGCACCCGGCACACGCGGATGAAACCGGATAGCTGGGTCGCCACCGCCCCTGCTTCCAGCCGTTCTACCGTGCGCTTGGAGATGCCTGCTTGGGTAGCCAGTTGCGCCTGCGTCAGATTGCGGTCCAGCCGTATCCGCATCAGCCGTCCGCCTAGTTCACCCAAGATGGCCGCATCCGTGGCTTGTTTTCCAAACTTCATAGCATGTCACATATATATGACACGTCATATATGGCGAATTAAACTTGTTTTGTCAACTTAATCGTCATTCATGACGAATTATATTATTACAAACAAAAAGGAGCGGATAAGCCTCAAGGCCCACCCGCTCCGGTTGGAAAAACGCTTACCAGCCCAGCACGTGGGCGAAGATCAGCGGCGCCACGATGGTGGCGTCGGATTCGATGATGAACTTGGGCGTCTTCACGCCGAGCTTGCCCCAGGTGATCTTCTCGTTCGGCACCGCGCCGGAATAGCTGCCGTAGCTGGTGGTGGAATCGCTGATCTGGCAGAAATAGCCCCAGAGCGGGACGTTCGTGCGCAGGAGATCCTGGTGCAGCATGGGCACCACGCAGATGGGGAAATCGCCGGAGATGCCGCCGCCGATCTGGAACATGCCGAGCGTGCTCTTCTTCGTGGCGGTGCGGGTGTAATGTTCCGCCAGCCAGGTCATGTATTCGATGCCGGTGCGGACGGTGTGGACGTTCTTGATCTCGCCGCGGATCACGGCGGCGGCGTACATGTTGCCCAGGGTGGCGTCTTCCCAGCCCGGCACCACGATGGGCAGGTTCTTCTGCGCCGCCGCGAGCATCCAGGAGTTTTTCGGGTCGATCTGGTAATACTTCTCGTATTTGCCGCTCAGCAGCACTTTGTAGAAGAATTCATGGGGGAAATAGCGTTCGCCCTTCTTGTCGGCGTCCGTCCAGACCTCGAGCATGGCTTTTTCCATGCGGCGCATGGCCTCGCCCTCGGGGATGCAGGTGTCGGTGACGCGGTTCATGTGGCGTTCCAGCAAGGCCTGTTCGTCTTCGGCGGTCAGGGAACGGTAGCCGGGCACGCGCTCATAATAATCATGGGCGACCAGGTTGAAGACGTCTTCCTCGAGGTTCGCGCCGGTGCAGGTGATCAGATGGACCTTGTCCTGGCGGATCATTTCGGCGAGGGACAGGCCGAGTTCGGCCGTGCTCATCGCGCCGCCGAGGGTAATCATCATCTTGCCGCCATTGTCCAGGTGCGCCACGTAGCCCTTCGCCGCGTCCACGAGCGAGGCGGCATTGAAATGCCGGTAATGGTGCTGGATGAAACGGGAAACGGGTCCGCCGGTGAGGGGCGCTGGTTTGGTCTGCTTTTTCTTGGCCATATTTTTTGAAAAAATTGTGTGTACTAACAATACGGAAGCCGGGGCGAATGCCAATCCTAAAAAACAGCGTTGCAGCGTTACATCGTTACATTGTTGAATCGGGGGGAAGGCGAGGGGGAGTCCAAGGTCTAGGGCGTGTTTTCGAAATCACGCAATGGCGGCACCGGCTCGCCGGGGCCAATGACGGGAAAGGCTGATTTTGGTGTGATGGCTCGCCCTCACCCCAGCCCTCTCCCCCGGGAGAGGGTTTTTACCTGGCACGGCTTCAGTTCATTCGTCCACCCGTCCGACCCATCCAGCGACCAGTTCTTTCAAAGCCGCTGGGAACGTTTCTCCCTCTCCCCGGGGGGGCCGGGGTGAAGGCGAGCGTTAAACTATTTGGCCCACCGTGTTTGTTTTGAAAACACGTCCTAAAGTCCAAAGTCGGGGAAGCTGGCGCCAGCATAGGGGTGTGGTGAATGTGACGGGCGTGGGATTGGCGGAGCCCGGCGGCGAGGGGGACCGCCACGCTCCCCGGCGCGGGTAAATCAAGAACAGGGTCGAGATGTACCCGACGGCAAGGGGTCGCAAAGGGCGTTTCTTGACACGTTGCCGGGAGCGCGGCGTTCACGCCGCTTCAACGTCCGCGTGGCCAAACGGGGTGGAACGTTCCCAGCCCCCGGTTATTTTCACATTGAAGCGACCTGAAGGTCGCGCTCCTTCGGCCCCTCCGCTTCCGATCGCGCGGGCCGGACATTGCCTTGCGTCCACCGTTCCTGGTCGGAAACGGCGGTCGTCCGCCCGGACCTCACTGCACGGACACCAGGTTCGGCCCGACTTCGGAGAGGCCGCCTTTGGCGGTCACGGTGAAGCGGGGCTGGATGATGACGTTGTTAGTGCAGGTGAGATCGTTGACCCGGAACGCCGCGCTGCCGCATTCCACGGCCGCGAGATTGGTAAAGGAGTTCCGGGTACATTCGGTGGCCGGGGCGGCTTGCACTCCGGCCGGCGTGGACAGGTCCGCCTGGGCCATGAACACGCCGAAATGGTGGCTGTTGCTGATGGTGATGTTGTGGAACTGATTGTTCCGGCTGGCCCGCATGAAGATGCCCAGATCGTTGCGGGTCAGGCTGGCGTTGCTGATGACATTACGGTCGAAGGACAGGTCCAGGGAGATGCCGGCGCCGGGATTGTCATGCAGATTCAGGTCGGCGAACAGGGAATCGGTCGTCAGATAGCAGGCGAGGCCGTCGAACTCATTGCCGTAGGCGCTGAGCCCGCGGACGGTCAGGCGGGTGACGCCCAGGGTGGTGACGAGGCCGCCGGACCGGCAATCGGCGCAGGTGACATGCTCGACGAGCGAGTCGCTGACGTCCTGGATGGTGATGCCGTTGTTCCGGATCTCGGAGCCTTCGCCGGTCAGGCGCCAGAGCTCGCGGTCCTGGCGGGTGCGGTTGCCATCGATTTGCACGCCGATCACCTGCAGATGGGTGACCGTGTGCAGGGGATGGTTCACGGGTTCGCCCATGATGATGACCGGGCAATCGGCCCCGGCGACGAGCTGGAGAAGGGTGGCATCCCCCGCGCCGCGCAGGGTCTGGTGGGAGCGCCGGAGGACGATGGGCGAAACGATTTTGAACTGGCCGGCGGGCAGCCAGACTTCGCCGCCGGCGGGAGGAAGGGAATTGAGGGCCTGCTGGATCTCACGGCTGGTCACGCCCGGGGCCAGCCGGATCAGACTCGTGGCGGGGGAAAATGCGGTGGCGGCGGGCAATGAAATCACCGGGAGCAACAGCGCAGCGAACACCAGACCCAACCCTGCCGTCCACCCCGCCATTCCCCGTCCGACCGTCTGATTCGTGAATGCTTTCATAAGAACCTCTCCACGGTTTCGATCAGCTTTCCCAAGTCAATGTCGTCCACATTCCAAACTGCGTCCAGCGAAAACATTAATTTTACAAAACTTTTTTTAATTCCCGCTAATGGGGAGGACGCGGCGCGGGTGGCGGGGGTTACGACGGAATGCCGGGAAGGAAGAAAAACGCGGAACCGATGCCGGGGCGCCCCATTGGGAGTGCGCGGACCTGTTGCCGCAGTCCGAAGAACCTGCGCCGGGGCCAGGGCGCGAAAACGGCGGGCCGTTTGGCGGCCCGCCGTCCGGGGAAAACTGCCGCCGGCGCGAACAGCGCGCCGGTGGGTCCCGGCCAATGGCTCAAGACCGCCGGGTGGTTTGTTTGTTCCGCCGATTTTGACCGGACCGGCGGCGGGAATGTTCAAAAAATCGGGGAGGGGAAATGACAGTTACCGGCCAAGCCATCAACAAGACGGAAGGTTGTTGAGACAGCTGAACAGCCAAAGCCGGGGGCGGGTCCAAAGTCAGGGAGGTCACCAGGTCCAAGTGAGTCCAAGTGGATGAAACTGGCGGAGCAATGCTCCGCGCTCCGTTCGGGAGCCGGTCAAGGTCAGTCAAGCCATCGGGAAGGGTTAAGGTTGAAGGTGAAAGGGAAACGATCCGGGTGGGCCGGTCGCTCGCCAGCGGTGGCGTCGCCGTTTCAAGGGTTTGGCTGAAGCGGTTGATTCCAGGCCATATCCCATCTTCTGAAACCGGGACGGCGCAGCGCGTCCTCCCCGCCTTTGACACCTGCCCGCTTCGCGCTTAATGTCTAGGCGTGTTCGAACTCGCATCCGATTACCAGCCCGCCGGGGACCAGCCCGCGGCCATTGAGAAGCTGACCGCCGGCCTGACGGCCGGCGCGCCGCACCAAACCCTGCTGGG
>Ga0316222_1000890_pt1 | contig 41322 bp, 33 predicted proteins | sample TBH18011metaG_FD_206008 | JGI IMG/M metagenome (GOLD analysis project Ga0316222, IMG submission 206008) | Freshwater microbial communities from Trout Bog Lake, Wisconsin, USA - TBH18011 | ecosystem: Environmental > Aquatic > Freshwater > Lake > Hypolimnion/Profundal zone | place: USA: Wisconsin... | reverse complement strand
CCTGATGACCATAGCGAGTTGGTCCCACCCCTTCCCATCCCGAACAGGACCGTGAAACGACTCTGCGCCAATGATAGTGCTGCAACCAGTGTGAAAGTAGGTTATCGTCAGGCTGTTATACCAAAAAACCCCCGTCAGTGAGCTGACGGGGTTTTTTTATGTGCGTTCGATATTTTTGCAGATGATTTATCTGACTGGAATCCGCCAATAAAAGAACTCAGGTACTGACTGCGTCTTTATTGTGAAATGCCAGCAGCTCTGCCGGGATGGGTCTGCCGAACAGATAGCCCTGAAACATGCGGCAACCGCAGGAACGCAGAAATTCTTTTTGCTCTGACGTTTCCACCCCTTCAGCAATAATTCCAAGACCCATGCTCAAGCCCAAGGTCACAATTGCTTTCACAATCGCCATGTCGTTGCTGTCGATGAAGATGTCGCGGATAAATGACTGATCGATTTTCAGCTGCTCAAGCGGCAGACGTTTCAGATAGGCCAGTGAAGAGTAGCCGGTACCAAAGTCATCCAGAGAAAAACGCACACCATTGAGCATCAGGGCGCGCATTTTGGTAATGACGCCATCGATATCTTTGAGCAGCAGACTCTCGGTGAGTTCGATTTTCAGTTTGTTCGGATTGGCAGAATTGCGTTTTAACGCAGTCAGAACATTGTCGACGAAATGCGCGTCATGGAACTGACGGGCGCTGATGTTGATTGCCAGTGACAGATCGGCCGTTTCCGGGTGCAAAGACCACTCGTGCAATTGCTTGCTGGCGCTGTCCAGTATCCATTCGCCAATCTGCAGGATCAGTCCATTTTCTTCGGCTACCGGAATAAATTCAGCAGGGGAGACCATGCCGCGCTCTGGGTGATTCCAGCGGATCAATGCTTCCGCGCCAATGATTTCGTCGTTGATGTCAGTCTGTACCTGATAATGCAGTACAAATTGCTGTCCGACGATAGCCTGACGCAAATCTGATTCCAGTGCCGCGTGGTCGTCGACTGCCTTCTGCATTTCCGGATCAAAGAAACGTATCGTATTGCGACCGGCATCTTTTGCCTGATACATGGCCAGATCGGCATGTTTGAGCAGATCATCCACCGTCACCGAGTTGGATTTAAAGAGCGTGACACCGATACTTGGTGAGATGTGGTGGGTTTTACCTTTTAACAGATAGGGCAGATTCAATTCACACTGAATTTTCTGCGCAACCAGTTCCGACAGATCCGCCGCATTGGTGATCTCTTCATTCAGATCTTCCAGCAGTACGACAAACTCATCCCCACCCAGACGAGCCGCAGTATCTCCCTGGCGCAGGCAAAGCGACAGGCGCTGTCCGACCATTTCAAGCAGCAGGTCGCCGACATCATGGCCGCGCGTATCGTTCAGTTTTTTGAAGTTGTCCAGATCGATAAACAGCAAAGCGCCATGGCAATTGGTGCGCGCGCTGGTGGCCAGCGCATGTTGCAGGCGTTCGGCCAGCAATCGGCGGTTCGGAAGTTTAGTCAGCGAATCATAGAACGCCAGACTGCGTATCTCGTCTTCAGCGACTTTGCGCTCAGTGATATCAACCAGCGAATAGATGTAATTGGTAATGATTTTTTCAGAAGACCGCACAGCCGTGACCGTCAGCCATAACGGGAAATCTTCGCCATTCTTGCGTTTGGTCCACACCTCGCCCTGCCATGTTTCAGTTGCGGCCACTGATTGCAACACCATTCGATAAAAATTTCTGTCGTGCTTGCTCGACTTGAACATTTTCGGCGTCTGGTTCACCACTTCATCGGCACCGTAACCGCTGATTTTGGTAAAGGCGCTGTTGATTTTCAGAATATTCTGTTTGGCATCAGTAATGAACATGCCTTCCTGGGATTCAAAGGCAATCGCGGCTATATGCAATTCCTGCTCATGAACGAGCGAACGTTCCCTGGCTTTCTCAACGGCGCTGTAGGCTGCAGCGTTATCCAGTGCAATGGCACCATAGGCGCACATGGTATGGAAGATCGAGCATTCGCGCTCACCGTAGGCATTTTCATTCTGCGACTGAATCGACATGACGCCCAAGACGCGCTGACCGATCATGAGCGGTGCAAACAGCATGCTGATTACATTTTGGGTTCCCGGGATGATGCTGTGCGAATGCTGGTCATTGGCAGTATTGATCACAAACTCGCGCTTCTCACGCACGCAGCGCGCCGACAGCGAGGAGGGGTTGTCGATGGAAATCTCAAAGTACGGGAAAGGTCGGGTCAACCCTTTTTCGACTGCATAAACTACCTGCAGCCTGGTTTGGTCTTCATTAAACAGATACACAATAAAAGACCAGGTATCGAGCAGATCATCGGCATGATGATGCAATGTCTCGAGCACTTCCTGAGAATTTAAACTGGCGGTAATTTTGCGGCCGATCAGTCCCAGTGTTTCCAGGGTTGAATTGGTGTTTTGCAGTGCCGATGCCAGTTTGATGTGCTGCTCAGTTTCAGCCCGGGTCCGGTCCATTTCGCGTCGCACCTGCAGAGCGATAGCGCGATTCTGCGCTTCTGAAATGCGCGAATTGTTGCGTGCTTCCGTGGCAGCCACGCCTGCTTCGTAGGCCGCCTTGAAATCACCGTTTGAAGCATGTTCACTGGCGATCTGATTTAACAGATCAGGAGAGACCTTGTAACCGCTGACGGTTCTGGCGATTTTGACGGCCTGGTCCAGATAGTGCAGGGCCGCGCTGGGAATTGACAGATGTTTGATCTTGTTCGTGTTGGAGCCGCTGTGCAGTTCGGCCAGCACGCGCAATGATTTGATCTGTTCATCGGCGCTGCCCTGTTCGTTGGCCAGTTCCAGTGACTCGGCTGCTTTGGCCGCGGCTTCATCGTTGCGACCCAGTCGCAACAACGCCATGGCCTGACCGCGCGCCATGATGATTAACTGGTCACGGTCGCGCTGCGCTTCAATATTCTGTTCAATTTTGAGGAACCAGTTCAACGCAAGTTCGAATTTCCCCAAATCGAGTGCCAGCAGGCCCAGGTGATTGAGCGCGTTGATATGGCCACGTGAGCTTGGCATCGATCCCATGCGATGAATGGCATCCAGCAGGAAAACTTCAGATTCGTCGTAGCGCTCCAACCGCCGCAACACATCGCCGACCTGCATCAGGCAGAACCCGTTGCTGTACGGCCAGTTGGTATTGCGTGCCAGAGACAACGCGTTTTCAGCCCACTCAAGCGCCGAATCCAGATCGGACAGCGTGGCAAAATCTTCTGCTACGTTGGCTGCGCAAACCAGTGCGTGGCGTATCTGTCCGGAATTCAGACTGGCGTGATAGGCCTGCAAATCCAGTTTGATGGCGGCGCCGGGATCGTCGGTGAGCGCAGCAACCGTAGCGCGCGCAGTTAATATCCAGGTCAGTATGGAATCATGCAGATGGATCGGATCCGGGAACAGTTCGGTCAGCCTGACCGATGTGGCTGCAGCATCGGTAAAGGCATCGCGTGCCATGCGACGTGCATTTGTCGCGTCGACCCGCTGCTGGTCGCCCGCGGCCTGATACAGTTCCAACGCGTTGTTGAGGTGCACGTTTTCCTGTTGCGACATGCCGCGATCCTGCCAGATGGTGGCCAACAGCCACTGGCAATCTCCCTGGCCAACGTAATCCTGAAGCGATTCGAATTTGGACTGTGCAAGCTTGATTTCACATTCACCCTCTTCCAGTTCCGCACACAAAATATTGACTTCGGCGCGGATGAGTCTGATGCGCGCTTTGCAGCGGGCGCTTTCAGTTTCACTCAGGGGGGATTTGTCGAGAAAAATCAGGGCGTCTGTTGCCAGGCGCAGTGCACGGTTGTAATCACGCTGCCGTAACTGCCATGCCAAGGCCACCAGCGCGAACACACGTTCCGCGCTGTTGGTCTTTGACAGATGAAAGTCCATCGCTGCGACTTCTTCATCTAGTGCAAACAGGTCCAAAGAATGTTCTGTCATGTACTGTGGCAGGGCAATAATATTAAGGAATTTTAATTACTGTTTAACACCGGGATTGTAGTCCGGCCTGCAAAATACGCCGCAATTTAACGGCTCAGTATAATCGAATGTTTCTGGAAAAAAACAGAATTGAGGATTTAAACAACAGGATATTTATGCTGCAAAGCAGTTGGAGTCTGTCTTACATCACGAGGCAGGGCGATGAGGTTTGCGTATTTAATAATTTAATTATTTATAAGCAACGAATCAGTCATCATTTTTACGAAAGATGTCAATTACATCATCGCTGCCGTGCGACAGACGCAGGTGTTCAAATTTTTCTGGTACCACGATGGTATTTTCGACCAGCGAAAAATTGAACGGTATTTTATTTTCGGCGGCATCAAATGAGGAAATTTCAGGCAGTGGTGCATTGGGTGCCAGTGTGATAAACACGTCTTCGCCCTTTTGTTTGACTTCCAACGGGAACAGCAGACTCTGTTTGCTTCCCTTGATGCTGTACACCGCATCTTGCGGCGCCCTGACGGCTTTTTGGCAGGCTACACATACACTGGCGCAGACCAGCAACATCACTGTTTGTTTAAGAATATTCACAATATTGCCCAAAACTAAAAAAGAGCGGTCAGTGTAATGCAAACCGGAACAGATGCAAAATGAAAGTGAATCGCACAGGATAATGGCGGGCTGCGAACAGCGGGCGACTTTTCAGACGCTGACAAGCTCGATTTCTCCCGGCAGCAAGGTATTGGCCGGCAGGATGTCCAGTTGTCTGATGCGCTCATAAAGCGGCGTAAAGTCAGGCGCCGTATCACCAAATAACTGTTTGAAATTGCGGATGACAAAATAGGTTTCCTGATAGGAGTCAATTTTGAACAGGGTGCGCATGCAGCGTTCAACATCAAGTTCAATATGCCGGCTTGTTGACGGTTCCAGACAGTATTTGAGCTCCCCTCCGGAAGACAGTATGCCGGCGCCATACACCCGCAGTCCCTGCTGACTTTGCACCAGACCGAATTCAATGGTGTACCAGTAAAGGCGGGCCAGCTGCTCGAGTCCGCCAAGCTGCATGGCTTTCAAGGCGCCCTTGCCGTATTCCTGAATATGATCGGCAAAAATCGGATTGAATAAAAGAGGCACGTGTCCGAAGTAATCATGAAACACATCCGGTTCGACAATGTAATCAAATTCTTCCGGTGTGCGTAACCAGACCGTCACCGGGAAGCGCCGATTGGCCAGATGTGTGAAGAATTCCAGTTCCGGAATCAGGCCGGGAACCGCGACGATGCGCCAGCCTGTGGCGTTGAACAGTGATTCCGACGTGCTGTCGAAATCGGGGATGCCCTGTGAGGCATTGAGGGCATTCAGACTGACAATAAATTCATCGCAGGCCCGGCCCGGCAACAGTTCAGCCTGGCGCTGATACAGTCTGCGCCACAGCGCATGTTCGGCTTCGGTATAAGCATGCCAGTTCTGCGGCACGACATAATCGATGGTGACGTTGCTGTAGTCGCCGCGCAACTGCGCGCCATCTGATTTTTTCGCGACGGTGTCAAAAAAATCCTGTTTTGATTTTTGCATGATGACCTTCTCAGTCACGATTTTACCGACTCATCTTTTAACACGCCACGCCGGATCTGATCGAGTTCGATTGATTCAAACAGCGCGCGGAAATTGCCTTCGCCAAAACCCTGATCCCCCTTGCGCTGAATGATTTCGAAGAAAATTGGCCCGATCACGGTCTGCGTGAATATCTGCAATAACAGCTCGCGCGTGGTTTCGGTGCTGGTGCCATCGACCAGTATGCGCAATGCGCGCAACTTCGCGAGGTCTTCACCATGTCCCGGCAGACGGCGATCGATCAGGTCGTAATACGTGTCGATCGTATCCTGAAAGGCCACAGCCACATTTTTCATGCTGGTCACGGCCTGGTAGACATCGTCTGTTCCGAGTGCGATATGCTGCACGCCTTCGCCGTGGTACAGATCCAGATATTCGGCAATCTGGGATTTGTCGTCCGATGATTCATTGATGGGAATGCGGATTTTGCCGCAGGGTGAGGTCATCGCCTTCGATTTCAGTCCGGTCATTTTTCCTTCGATGTCGAAGTAGCGCACTTCGCGAAAGCCAAAATAATTTTCGTAAAATTCAGCCCACTCTTTCATGCGGCCGCGATGTACATTGTGAGTCAGATGATCAATATACGTCAGGCCGTGACCGACCGGATTGGCAGGCGTACCGGGAATGGCAACGAAGTCGGCATCGTAAATGCTGATATCGCCAATGGCACCGGGTTCACCGGATTTGCCTCTCCAGCGATCAACAAAATAAATCAGGGAATCACCGATACCCTTGATTGCCGGAACGTTCAGTTCCATCGGGCCGGTCTTGTTGTCAAAGCCCCACGCACCCATTTCAAGGGCGCGTTTGTAGGCAGCGGCAGCGTCTTTGACACGAAAGGCAAAAGCGCACACCGAGGGACCGTGCTTGCGTGCGAAGCGTTGCGCGAAGGAGTCGGGTTCTGCGTTGATGATGAAGTTGATTTCACCCTGACGGTATAAGGTGACATTTTTATGGCGGTGTTTCGCAATCGCCATAAATCCCATCTGTTCAAATAATGCGCCCAGCGCTTTTGGATCCGGTGCGGCGTATTCGATAAACTCGAAACCATCGGTACCCATCGGGTTGTCCCAGCCTTGAAATTCCATGTGTGTCTCCTCCGTGTGGACTGACCAGTATAGTCCGGCCGTTTGGCTATAAAATGCCAAAATTGCCTTAATTTGTGTAAATGTGCGCATATTTAATGCGTATAATTAAATTTTATTAGCGAATAATGCCAATCATGACTTTGGACAAAATTGACCGCAAAATCCTGGCGATACTGCAAACCGATGGCAGGCTGAGCAATCTGGACGTCGCCGAACGGGTAAATCTGTCGTCATCGCCCTGCCTGCGGCGCATTAAGCGGCTTGAGGAACTGGGCGTGATTCGTCAGTATGTGGCGCTGCTGGATCCGCGCAAAATAGGACTGGGACTGCTGGCCTATGTCAACGTGCGGCTGGAAAAACACAGCGATATCCCGACCAAGGGTGGTTCGCGCTCACCGCGCTCCGACTTTGCCGCATCCGTTGAGCAGTGGCCTGAAATTGTGGCGTGCTATGCCATGACCGGAGAGATGGATTATCTGCTGCGTGTACATGTGGAAAATATGGATCATTTTTCGCGCTTCATGATGGAAACGCTGCTGCGTCATCCTGCGGTACTGGACGTGAAATCGAGCTTTGCGCTCAATCAGATCAAGGAAACGACGGCGCTGCCGCTCACCCAAATTTAATCAGATTTAATTCAGATCGAATCTGAATTCCGATCCCGCATATTTTTCTTTCCCGGCCAGGTCGATTTCCGCACCGATCACCTGATTGCGGCCACTGTCCTTGGCATGGTACAGCGCTTCGTCAGCAGCCTGAATCAGCGTTGCCGGTGTAACGTCGATGGTTGGAACGATCAGGGCCACACCGACGCTGACCGTAATCATGCCAAAAGGCGACATGGCGTGTGGCAGGTTGGCCTGGGCGATGGCCGAGCAAATGATATTGGCCATTTCAAGGGCGTTGACCTTGTTGATGCCCGGTGAAATGATGGCAAATTCCTCGCCGCCGTAGCGGGCCACCAGATCGCTGCTGCGCCGGATCTTGGATTTCAGGATGCTGGCCACCTTGCGCAGACAGTCGTCACCGGCCAGGTGGCCGTAGTGATCGTTATATTTTTTAAACCAGTCCACGTCGATGATGGCAGCAACCAGCGGTTGGCCGGTGCGCGTGGCGCGATTCCATTCGCTGTTGAGGACTTCATCAAATTTGCGCCGGTTCGGAATCCCGGTCAGTCCATCGGTGTTACTTAATTCAAACAGATTGCTGTTGACCTGCTCAAGTTCGGCCGTGCGTTCTGCCACGCGCTCTTCCAGATTCGATACGGTGTCGTGCAGATTGGAGGCCATGGTGGAAAGCGATTTGCTTAAACGGCGTATCTCCTGCACCGGATAATCCTGCAGGCCATTTTCATTGTCCGCGTTCAGCAGCGCCCAGTCACCCTGGCTTAACTGCTCTGCCCAGTGGGTCATCTGCACGATCGGCTTGCTCAACCGGAATGCCAGCAACAGAACCAGACCGATGACGACCAGCAGCGTGACCAATACAAAAAACAGCACCGATTTCAGATCAGAATTCATCACCGGGTAAAACCGGCTCTCCGGCAGCAGCAGCACCACTTTCAGAATCAGGCCGGTGCCGGTTTTGAATTCATGCACCTGTTCCAGATAGGCATTGCCCTTCTGGCTGAAATAACTGAAGCCGGTTTCATTGTTCAGTACTCGGGTCGCGGCAGCACGCAGCAGGGGCGATTCATTGTCATCGATGCGGATCAACTGCAGATTGCCGGATTTGTCCTGATGCTCAAACAAGGGCGTGTCATTTGAAATGCCGATAATCTGATTCTGTTCATTGGCGACCAGGACCACGCCGCCGTCGGCCAGTGGCAACTGGTTCAGTGTGCGGCTGATTCCGGACAGGACCAGATCACTGTTGATGGCACCGACCAGTTTGTTCTGTTCATCATATTCAGGGATCGAAAAGCCGATTCCGATAAAGGCATCTGCCTTTGCGGTGCCGTTGCCAGGATTGCGGTAGATCGGATACCAGACGGGGCCGGCCTGCTGTACGGCAGATTGATACCAGGATCGGGTGTCAGGCACAAAAGGATTGCGATCCTTGAACAGGAACTGGTCATGCGCGCCATTTTCATTGAATGAAAACACGTCACGATACGGGCGCGAACCAAAGGCAATCACGGAGGTGTACATCTCGCCCTTGTCCAGACTGCGGTTGACACCCAGATGGCGGCCATCTGCAAAGCCAAAATTGAGAGCCGAAATTTCCGGAATGGTGGCGATGATGTTCGCCAGCTGGCGCGCCTGTATTTCGGCTTGCGCGTCTGACCCCGGCGGATTAAAAGTTCCCTGTCTGAATAAACGATGTGCAGCGTTGACCGCATGGACAGGTTTCGACAATACTGCATCGAGATACTGATCGACCCTGTCATCGAGCACTGTCGCCAGTTGCTGTTCGGCCTGGCGTTCCATGCGCATGGTGCTTTCATAGAATAGCCATACCAGAACTGCGCCGATTAACAGGAACAGAGCGAGAAAAGGCAGCGCCAGAAACTGGCGCAATGAAAAAATCACTCGGTTGATGGGTACGTTCAAATTGGATCGCGCAGTTAATCGCAGTGAATAATAGCAGCCTGTTTTCGCATAGGAGTTTGTCCTACGCAAAAAGTTGCAGTAAATAAAGTTACTTATTATCCTTCAAATTAAACGGGTTCCAATGGGAAATTGTTGTTGAGAGAACACTTAGCCACGAAAAAAATGCGGCAGATTTCCAACCGCGGCGACTCTGGCCGCAAAAATCTGTTCTGCGATATACAGCGGCTGATTCGGAACCTGTTGGGCTGCGCTTTGCGCAATCTGCCGCGCAGGTATCGATTGTGCTGCACTGAGTGCCAACGCCAGTAACTGCTGCTGTGGAAAATCCGCTGGTTGCCTCAGATAACTGCAGCGTGCTGCATCGATGATTTCATGGAAGCGCGCCGGTCTGCGAAAGGCGTCGCAGCGTTCCAGCAACACCACCAGCATTTCCGGTGTCATTTCGGCATTGAAGCCGATGTGACGCAGTTCGGTACAGGTGATAAGTGCGATTTCACGGATGTCATTCGGTACGCGGATTCGCTCGCACAAGGTCCTGGCCTGCTCGCGTACAGTACCGCCGGACAGCAGCGCACTCCAGCGCACTGCCAGACTGGAATTCTGCTGCGCTGCAAAGTCGACCACCTGCAGTGATCGTTCCGACCACGCCATTTCAGGCATGATGCGCTCCAGTGCGCGTGAATCGTGCAGCACCTGCAACATGCGCGACGGATGCGATTCCATCAGGCCGCGCGCGATTTCCTGCCAGACCCGTTCCGGGACCAGTGCATCGACTTCACCGTGCTGCACCATGTTCTGCATTAACTGCATGGTTTCCGGTGCAATCGAAAACTGATGAAAGCGCGCAGCAAACCGTGCGATGCGCAGAATGCGCACGGGGTCTTCTTCAAACGCCGGCGAGACATGCCTGAATACCTGCTCTGCCAGATCGCGCTGACCGCCGAACGGATCAATAAGGCGTTGTTCGTTGTCGGCCTCTTCAATGGCCATGGCATTGATGGTGAGATCGCGGCGCTGCAGATCCTGCTCGAGCGTGACATCGGCCGCGCAATGAAACACAAAGCCGCGGTAACCGGGCGCGCTTTTTCGTTCGGTGCGGGCCAGGGCGTATTCCGCTTTGGTCAGCGGATGCAGAAAAACCGGGAAGTCTTTGCCCACCGGCGTATAACCCTGTGCCACCATCTGCTCGGGCGAAGAACCGGTCACGACATAATCGATATCCTGTACCGGCAGGCCCAGCAGGGCATCGCGAACTGCGCCACCTACCCGATAGATCTTCATGGTTTATTTGTGATCCGGCAAGAACTCGGTTTCTGCCATGGCTTCTTCCATCCAGCGCGCCACAGCCGGGTGCGCAATGACACGTTCCATATAGGCCTGCAGTGCCGGTGCCAGGTAGACCCCGTAGGTCCGAAAACGCATGACCACCGGCGCGTAGTAGGCGTCGGCAATCGAAAAATCGCCGAACAGGAATTGATGCGCTCCGTATTTGGACAGGCATTCTTCCCAGATTTCGGAAATGCGGCCGATGTCTGCCTGCGCCTGGGTGGTGCGACCTTCACCCGGATGACTGGCGCGGATATCCATCGACATGGAAGAACGCAGCGCAGAAAAACTGCTGTGCATTTCGGCGCAGATTGAGCGCGCCGTGGCCCGTGCCGCGGTGTTGTGTGGCCAGAGATTTTTGTCGGCATACTGTTCGGCCAGATAGTCGCAGATCGCCAGTGAATCCCATACGGTCAGATCGCCATCGATCAGAATCGGGACCCGTCCGGCCAGCGCGTATTCGGCGATGCGTTTGGACGTGTCCGGCTGATCCAGACAGATGCGGATTTCTTTGAACGGAATATCAAATGCCACCAGCGTCACCCAGGGGCGCATGGACCAGGACGAATAATTTTTATTCCCGATGACTAAAATTAACTCGGCGCGTCGGGCATAGTCAAGGACACTGGCGACTTCGGTGTCCACGTCGGGCGTGGCTGGATTGTCGATATTTTGCATGGTGTTATGGCGGGTTCGAGGTGGTGGGATTGCCTGTTGTGTTGACTGACAGGTTGTTGGACAATTCGGGATCGGCAGGCGTGTCAATAAACGGTGAAACCATGCCCAGGCGCTCCTTGAGCGATTGCGGTTTTCCTGAAAACAGGGCGGCATAATAGGTGGCATTTGAAAGAACGTTTTTCACGTAGTCCCGTGTTTCCTGATAAGGAATGGTTTCAGCAAAAATGGCACCTTCGACCATTTTTGTCAGACTCGCGCGCCACGCACGGGGCCGGTTGGGGCCTGCGTTATAGCCGGCACTGGCCAGAACTTCTGATCCATTCAGATTGATCAACACGATGTTGAGATAATTCGCTCCCAGCATGATATTGGTTTCAATGTCATTCATCCGGGTCAGGTCTATGCTGTCCCATTTCAGTTTTTTCACCACATAGCGTGCCGTGCCGGGCATCACCTGCATCAGGCCGTTGGCACCGACACTCGATCGTGCATTCATGATAAATCGTGACTCCTGCCGGATCAGACCATACACCCAGGCCATATCCAGCGCCAAAGGGGCAGTGGTCTGCGCCATGATTTCCGCGTGCGGGGTCGGGAAGCGTTGTGAATAATCAAAAATGGTTCTGGTGCGGTCGGACGTGCTGACCATACGGTCCAGCAGATCATGCTGGCGAGCCAGTTCAGATGCTGCCAGCAACTGCGGTTCAGACATGGTGCGCAGCTGCCAGTTCCATTCCCGGTTACCTTCGAGCCGCAGGTTCATGCCATAAAACCGCATTGCGTCCTGCAGGCCGGTATTGTTGGACAGCGCGATCAGGTCCAGTGTCTGGACCGGAGTGGCCGGTGGAATGACGATCCGCAGGCCGCACTCCTCGAGTGCCAGTTGGCCGTAGAAATGCGGGCGGTTGGCAATGCTTTGAAACAGCGACAGGGCCGCATCAGGCTTATGTTCGGCAACATAGGCGCGTCCCAGCCAGTACACCCAGGCCGGTTCGGCCAGCAGTGCAGTCGGCATGCTTTCAATGCCAGCCCTGACGCCGGGCCAGTCGGCCGTGCGCAACGCCGTGCGCACGCGCCATTGGTAGGCATCCAGCGACAGTGGCGCATCCTGCGCTTTCTTCCAGTAGTCGGCTGCTTCGGGCTGCAGTTTCTGTGCGCTGGCCAGCGCAATCTGGGACCAGGCAATGGCGCGTTCAGTCTCGGTAAGCTGGCGCTGCATTTTATCGAGCACCACCAATGCCTTGTCGGAATCGAATTTTGCCAGCCTGCCCAACAGAATCAATGCGGTCTGGTGTGCCTGCTCGGATCTGGGCAGCGCTTTCGCCAAGTCAGCAGCGAGCTTCTGATTTGAGCGTTCCAGTGCCCGCGCGGTTGGTTCCAGGTCGGCCAGTATGGCCAGCTGAATGGCGACTGTCGCAGAATTGGCTTCGGCTGCCCAGCGGATCTGATTCCACATATCGACCCTGGAAAACTGGCCGGACTGTACCAGGTGGTCATACAGGTGGTAACAGCCTTCGCCATAAACCCGGGCAGAGGTCAACAATTTGCGCGCATCTTCTGCAACGTTAATCCCCTGGCTGATTCTGGACAGCAGCGCATAACACTTGACCTGGGTATCGTCATTGAGCACAAAAAGCGGGTACTGCACATCAAACTGAGCCCAGTTACTTTGCCGTCCCAACAGGATCAGCCAGTCATTTCTGAGCCGGTCCGCGATGGCCGAATTGGCGTGGCGTTCCAGAAAGTCGGTAATTTCACTGTCAGCAGCAGTGCGCAGTCGGGATTTAAGCTGGTAATAATCGACGTAGGCCGTCAATGGGTAGCTGCCCAGCTGTGCGGCCAGTTCTGCGGCGTGGGCAGCATCTTCTTTCGATGCTGCATCGCGCAATGCCATAAACCGTTGATCGTCACTGGATAAATCAATCGGATTCACAGCAATGCCGCAAGGCGAAAACAGCAGCGCGCAGGCAAGTAACAGCAAACGTAGCCCGAGATGTGAAAATTTGGTCATGGGTTGAACTGCTTAAATAGCAAAAACAGCCGAAAAGAGTTGAAATTCCGAAACCCAAGAATAACAGAGTGTATGCGGCTTGGATAACATTCATTACAACCGCGCCGGATTCGATACCACAGAATTTTGCGCATTGAACGCAACAACCAGCGCCGCATACAGGCACCCAATAACGCGCACACTGTTGATAGGTAAAAAAATAAAGGCAGAGTCAGAATAGTTCTATAAAATCCGTGGGATGGTCAGTGACACGGCGCATTGTTAACGACATTTCATTTGCGTCGCACCATCGACAGTTTTAAATTGATCATTAATTTTTCCGTAAATTGATTGAGATGCCAGAGATGTGCGCGTAGTGTTTTTATTGAAAAAAATGCTTGTTTTTATGAAAACGGAAAACTGGTATGATGGCTGCAAATTTTTTTGACGGGATCGACATGCCCATTAGCGCAATCCAGATGAAGTTGAACAGAACGGCGCAACGCGCAGCGTTAATCGCTGAACGTCGCGCTATTTCTGCCCAGGTTCGAAAACAGTGGGATCGTGAAATTTCGCTGCAGGTCTACGACTGGTGTGAGTCCAATCAAGTCAAGACAGCCGGTGTGTACAGCCCGATTCAGGCTGAACCGTCCCTGTATGAAGTATTTCCGCAATTGACCGAATTGGGGATCAGACTGGCACTGCCGTCGGCGCCGGCTCCGAATCAGGGCCTGACGTTTTCAGTCTGGACGCCTGGCGACGAATTGATGAAAGACCGGTTTGGTGTGCTGGTACCGCTGGAAACTGCGCCGCTGGTCAAGCCTGATGTGCTCTTCATTCCCTGTGTGGGTTATACGCCTGACGGATATCGGCTGGGTTATGGCGGTGGTTTTTATGACCGTACTCTGGCCGATAAACCCAAACCCAAAACGGTCGGCATTGCCTACAAGATCAGTCAGTGCGAACTGGAAATTCAGGCGCACGATATTGGCCTCGATTTCATCATCACAAACCTGTAGTTTTTTGTAATTACAAATTCATCGAAAAGCAAAGTGACTTCAGTGCTTTTTTTCGGCTATAGTCTGCACATTCTTTTTTCTCAACTCTAAAGTGCAGCGATGATTTTCACTTCTCTTTCTTCCAGTCTGGCATTCCCGCAACTTGCTCAACACGTTCAGAACATGCGTGAACAGGATCTGAAAATCAGCAGCCTGTTCGATCAGGATGCGGATCGCTTCGCCCATTTTTCACTGTCGGCTGCCGGTATTTTTCTGGATTTTTCAAAAAATCAGATCACGCAAAAGACGCTGGAATTGTTGTGTGACATGGCCCGTCAGTGTCAGGTCGAGACGCAGCGCGATGCCATGTTTGCCGGCGTGAAAATCAACACGACTGAAAACCGTGCCGTGCTGCATACTGCACTGCGCGCACCACGCAATCAACCCAAGATTGTGGATGGTGTGGACATCAATGAGGACATTCATGCCGTGCTGGACCGCATGCAGGCTTTTGTAGAAAAAATTCATGGCGGAGCATGGCGCGGCGCGAGCGGCAAGGTCATCACTGATATCGTCAATATCGGTATCGGCGGATCCGATCTGGGTCCGAAAATGGTGAGTCAGGCGTTGCGCTGTTTTGCCCACCCCGGCATCGCCAGCCATTTTGTTTCCAATGTGGATGGACATGATCTGGACGCGGTGCTGCAGCAGGTTGATCCCGAAACGACGTTGTTCATCGTTTCCTCCAAAACTTTTACCACGGCAGAAACCATGCTGAATGCGAATTCGGCACGCACCTGGTTCTTGCGCCGGTTTGCCGACGCCGATTTGCCGCGCCATTTTGTCGCAGTGACCACCAATATCAGTGCTGCCAAGCAGTTTGGGATTGCAGCGGAAAACTGTTTCGGTTTCTGGGACTGGGTCGGCGGACGCTATTCGCTGTGGTCGGCCATCGGATTGCCGATAGCGCTGACGCTGGGCTTTGCCCATTTTCGCGCACTGCTCGATGGTGCCCATGCCATGGACCGTCATTTTCAGGAAGCGCCGCTGGAAAAAAACCTGCCGGTACTGATGGCGCTGATCGGCATCTGGAATCGCAATTTTCTGGACCATGAAAGCGTGTCAATCGCTGCCTATCATCAGGATCTGGGCGCGTTCCCCAGTTATCTGCAGCAGCTTGATATGGAAAGCAACGGAAAGTCCACCAATCATCAGGGCCAGGCCGTGCAGGTTTCTACCGGTCCGATCATCTGGGGCAATGTCGGCACCAATGCGCAGCACGCTTATTTCCAGTTGCTGCATCAGGGCAGTGACATCACGCCGGTCGATTTCATCGCAACGCTGAAACCAATGCATGTGCTGCCCCAACATCACCGCATGTTGCTGGCCAACTGTTTTGCGCAATCCCAGGCGCTCATGAAAGGCAAGTCGGCTCATCAGGTTCAGCAGGAAATGCAGGCCCAGGGTGTGGATGAAAAGCGCATAGTCGAGCTGGTTGCGCACCGTACTTTTGACGGTAACCGACCCAGCAACACCCTGCTGCTGGATCAGCTCGATCCGGCTTCACTGGGCGCCATGATCGCTTTATACGAACACAAAGTGGCCGTGCAGGGCTTTTGCTGGGGCATCAACAGCTTTGATCAGTGGGGCGTGGAACTGGGCAAAGTGCTGGCGACCGCGATTGAAGCCGATTTGCGTTCCAGTGCGCCAACGCCGCTGCAGGACAGTTCCACTGCCGGACTGATCGCCATGGCGCGCGCAGCGAAAGTTAGCTGACTGTACACAAAGCGGTCGTAACCCATTCTCCCCACGGGGAGAATTGTTGTTTATTTCTCATTTCAATATCCCTGCCTCAACAATAATGGCCCCAGCCATCTGGCCCGCCTATGGTAAACTGCGGCCCTTAAGTTTTTGATTTTCTTCGTTAAATCCCGAGAGAGTGCCATGCAAGCAAATACAAAAAGCACCACCGTCTGGTTTGCCGCTTTGATTTTCAGTCTGGGATCACTACTGTGCAACGCCGGCTTTGCGATGGAAAGCCGGCCGCTGCCCGCCAATGGCACCTTGGGGACATTGAAGCTGTCAGCCATGCCCGGCATCGTCATTGACGGACAGGCTTACAAACTGAGTGCCAGCGCGCAGATCCGCAACCAGAAAAATTTGCTGGTGCAAACGACTTCGCTGTCCGGTCCGGATGTTGGCGTGTTGTATAAAAAATCCAGTCAGGGTCAGATCGACCGGATCTGGATTCTGACTGACCTCGAATACCAGAACATCAAAAACGGCGTCAAACCGACGCCCCTGATGCCGGTCAAAAAAACAAATAATTGAATCAAGTTGGTTTTCCATGAAAAAAGTATTTATTAAAACCTTCGGTTGCCAGATGAACGAGTACGACTCGGACAAAATGGCCGATGTACTCAATCTGTCCGAAGGCATGATTAAAACCGATACGGCAGAAGATGCCGATATCGTATTGCTCAACACCTGTTCGGTGCGTGAGAAGGCGTCAGAGAAAGTGTTTTCCGATCTGGGCCGTCTGCGTGAGCTCAAACTCAAACGTCCCGGCCTCATTATCGGAGTAGGTGGTTGCGTGGCGTCTCAGGAAGGTGCTGCCATTATCAAGCGCGCGCCGTACGTGGATGTGGTGTTCGGTCCGCAAACACTGCACCGCTTGCCGCAGTTGCTCAAGGATCAGCGCGATTCCGGCAAGTCGCAGGTTGATATCAGTTTTCCGGAAATTGAAAAGTTCGATCATATGCCGCCGGCCAAGGTTGAAGGTCCAACTGCATTCGTATCCATCATGGAAGGCTGCAGTAAATACTGCAGTTATTGTGTGGTGCCGTATACCCGCGGCGAAGAAGTATCGCGTCGCTTTGAAGATGTACTGGCCGAAGTGGCCGGACTGGCTGCGCAGGGCGTCAAGGAAATTTCCTATCTGGGTCAGAACGTCAACGCATTTCGCGGCGTCATGGCCGATGGCCAGATCGCTGATTTTGCGCTGCTCATCGAATACACCGCAGAAATTCCCGGCATTGAACGCATCCGCTTTATCACCAGTCATCCCAAAGAATTCACCCAGCGTCTGATCGACACCTATGCCAAGGTGCCCAAGCTGGTGGATCACTTATACCTGCCGGCCCAACATGGTTCAGACCGCATTCTGTCTGCCATGAAGCGCGGCTACACGGTACTGGAATACAAGTCGGTGTTGCGCCGCCTCAAGGCAGTACGTCCGAACATGTCCGTGTCCTCCGATTTTATTGTTGGCTTTCCGGGTGAAACCGAAGCTGACTTTGAAGCGATGATGAAACTCATCGATGACGTGGTTTTCGATAACAGCTTCAGTTTTATTTTCAGTCCGCGCCCGGGCACCCCGGCAGCCAGTCTGGAAGATGACACGCCGCATGAAGTCAAACTGGCACGTCTGCAGCGACTGCAGGCCGTCATTAACAACAACGTCAAACGCTACAGCAATCAGATGATCGGAACCGTGCAACGGGTACTGGTTGAAGCACCGACCGTCAAGGACGTACATGAACTGCAGGGCCGCACCGAAAATAACCGGGTAGTCAATTTCCCCGGGCCGGTGGAACTGATCGGTCAGATCGTTGAAGTAAAAATCACCCAAAGCTACAATTTCTCGCTGCGTGGCGAGCTCATTCCAGTGACTGTGTCAGCGTGAAAAATAAAACCAAAGTTCTTACCTTTGCGCCAGAGCAGCCTCTGGATAATGTCAAACTGGCCGCCCTGTGCGGTCCGATGGATGCCAATCTGCGCCAGATTTCTGCTGCGCTGGATGTGTCGCTGTTTCGGCGCGGCGAAAAGTTTATCGTCAGCGGAGAGAATGCCGACCAGGCAGTAGCGCTGCTGGAAAAATTCTATAACGCCAATCAAAAATCGATTTCGGTCGACGAAGTGCAACTGGCGCTGGTCGAGCAGCGCAGCGTCTCGGTGGCAGCACATACGCCGATACTGCTGGGCAGCGAAGCGCCGACCGATCTGGTCAGCCCGGTATTGAAAACCCGCCGCGCCGATCTGCGTGGCCGCACGCCGCATCAGATCGGCTATCTGAAATCGATACTGGAATACGACATTACCTTTGGCGTCGGACCGGCCGGTACCGGCAAAACCTATCTGGCCGTGGCCTGCGCGGTCGATGCGCTCGAACGTGACGCAGTGAAACGCATCGTGCTGACCCGCCCGGCTGTCGAAGCCGGTGAACGTCTGGGTTTTTTACCTGGCGATCTGGCCCAAAAAGTTGATCCGTATTTACGTCCTTTGTACGATGCCCTGTATGACCTGCTCGGTTTTGACCGCACCCAGAAGCTGTTTGAAAAGCAGGCGATCGAAATTGCCCCGCTGGCCTATATGCGCGGCCGCACGCTCAATCATGCCTTCGTGATTCTGGATGAGGCGCAAAACACCACCCCCGAACAGATGAAAATGTTTTTGACCCGGGTTGGTTTTGGCAGCAAGGCAGTCGTGACCGGCGACGTGACTCAGGTCGATCTGGCGCGCGGTCAGAAAAGCGGTCTGGTGGATGCCATGCAGGTGCTCGGTGAGGTGCGCGGCATTGCGTTTACCCGCTTCACCAGTGTCGATGTGGTACGCCATCCGCTGGTCGCACGTATCGTTGATGCCTATGAAAGTGCGGCCGAAGCGGTTGCCGAGCCCCACAACGTTCCTGCCAAAGCGAGCAAAAATGGCCGAAAAATCACCGGATAAAATCAGGCTCAATCTGACGGTGCAGTTTCCGGATAAGCGGTTGCAAAAGCAGCTACCCAAAGCGCTGATCAAACAGACCGTGCAGGCGGCGTTGTTTGCACCGGCCGAATTGACCATCCGCTTTGTCGATGCCGCCGAGGGTCAGGCCCTGAACAAAGAATTTCGCGGCAAGGATTACGCCACCAATGTGCTGACCTTTGCCTATACCGAAGACGAGGATGCCGAGACTACGCTGGCCGACATCATTCTGTGCACCGACGTTTTGCAGCAGGAAGCCGCCGACCAGAAAAAGTCCCTCACCGACCATGCACAGCATCTGATCGTCCATGGCGTGATGCATGCTCAGGGTTATGATCATGAAACTGATGAGGAAGCACAGGAGATGGAACAACTGGAAACTGAGATTCTGGCCGTCCTCGGTATTTCGGATCCCTATCTTTAATGGCCCTATTTCAGCCGGTACATCGCATCGGCGCCAGTTGAGTTATAAATGCCATTCAGAATCACCACAGTGGTTAGGTTGACGGTCCGTTTTTTTTGCAACAGCATATCTTCGGTGATGATCCCGTCTGCCGCGACGAATTTAAAGTGCGACCGATGATAGACCGTATTCGTCAGGGTGGCGCCCGTCAGGTATGCTTTCTTGAAATTGGTTCTGATTGACGGTAAAAAGACAGCGCGACGCCACCAAAGTGTCTGTTATTGACACATTTCATCAAGCTGACATACAAGCTCATTACGCTGCCGATAATTCAACACCGGGAGCGCCGAGTGAGCCAAAAATCCAACCACAGCGATGACGAACAGGCCGAATTCAAACTGCGCACCATCTTCATTTCTGATATCCATCTCGGCACCAAAGGCTGTCAGGCCGAGGTGCTGCTGGATTTTTTAAAGCACTGCCATGCCGACACGTATTATCTGGTTGGCGATATTTTCGATGGCTGGCGTCTTAAAAAATCCTGGTACTGGCCGCAGTCGCACAACGATGTGGTGCAAAAACTGCTCCGGAAAGCGCGCAAGGGCAGTCGCATTATTTACGTGCCCGGCAACCATGATGAATTTTTACGCCATTATTTTGATCTGACCTTTGGTGACGTGGAAGTTAAAAACAATCCTGTTCATGAAACCGCCGATGGCAAACGGCTGCTGGTCACGCATGGCGACCAGTACGACAATGTGATGCTGTATTCGCGCTGGCTGGCGTTTCTGGGCGACAGTGCCTATGAAACGCTGCTGGTGCTGAACCGGCCTCTCAATAAAGTGCGGCGTTTTTTTGGGCTGTCACACTGGTCGCTGTCACAGTATCTGAAGCTGAAAGTAAAAAACGCGGTGAATTTCATTTCCTGTTTTGAAAGCGTGGTGGCCGCTGATGCCAAACATCAGCATGTGGATGGGGTGGTCTGTGGCCATATTCATCATGCCGAAATCCGTGAAATCGACGGTATTACCTATTGCAACGATGGCGACTGGGTCGAGAGTTGCACCGCCCTGGTGGAGCATATAGACGGGCGGCTGGAAATCATGAACTGGCTGGAACACTATAACCACCGCTTGTTGGCGGCGCCACAGCCACAGGTCGATTTTGCACAAAGTCCGATTTAAGGTATCCTGTAGCATTCCAACTCCGGCTTTAAGCCTCCTATGCCAGAACATCCCAGTAAGGTCAGAACAGCTGATAAAAAGAATGTCTCCCGATCAGTCACTTCTGACGCCAAACCACACCGTTCACTGTTTGAACGGCTGACCGCCTTCATTTCCCCCGAACCCGAAAACCGCGTCGAACTGCTTGAAGTACTGCAGGATGCCCACGAACGCAATCTGATTGATGCCGATGCCCTGTCGATGATCGAAGGGGTGTTTCAGGTTTCCGACCTGTGCGCGCGCGACATCATGGTACCGCGCTCGCAGATGGATGTCATCGATATCACCAAGCCAATTTCGGAATGGATGCCGTATGTAATCAGCACCGCCCATTCGCGCTTTCCGGCAGTCGAGGGCAACCGCGACAAGGTCGTCGGTGTGCTGCTGGCCAAGGATTTGCTGCGCTATTACTTTGATGAAGAATTCGATGTGCGCGACATGCTGCGCCCGGCCGTGTTCATTCCGGAATCGAAACGCCTGAACGTCCTGCTGCGCGATTTCCGCGCCAACCGCAACCATATCGCCATGGTGGTCGACGAATACGGCGGTGTCGATGGCCTTATCACGATCGAAGATGTGCTCGAGCAGATCGTGGGTGACATCGAAGATGAATACGATTTCGATGAAGAAGAAGACAATATCCTTTCGGTGGGAACCGGTACGCACGGCGAACGCTGGCGCGTCAAGGGTCTGACTGAAATCAGCCAGTTCAATGACATCATCGGCAGCGAGTTTTCTGATGCGGATGTCGACACCATCGGCGGACTGGTGGCCAATCATCTGGGCCGCGTGCCGCACAAGGGTGACAAGTTCATCATTGAGCGCACTGCCTTTGAAGTCTTGCGTGCAGATCCGCGTCAGGTCGATGTGCTGCTGGTCGAGCATATGCCCAACATGACACTGCCGGATGAAACTGAAGCCGGATAGTCAACCAGGTCAACCCGTTTAAGCAGGGGAAGCGCATGAAGAAAGGTTTGTTTTGCAAAGTGTGATCGCGCGCTGCCCGAACCGGGCGCTTTTTTTATGCCTGTTTTTACTCGGCGCAAGTTACACGCTGGCTTTTGCGCCGGTCGGATTCTGGCCACTGCAGTTGATCGATCTGGCAACGCTGTTTGTGGTGCTGTATCACGCCGGCACGGTCAAAAAAGTCATGCAGCTGACCTGGACATTTTGTTTTGCCTGGCTGTTTTTCGGGGTGATCTGGTTGACGGTCACCATGTTTCGCTACGGCGACATGCCGGTGTGGCTGTCGGTGTTGTGCGTGCTGTTGTTTGCTGCCGCGCTGGCCTGTATCCCGGCGCTGGCGATGGGGTTGGCATCAAGCATGCGGCAGCGCTTTCAGATGTCACCCGCAGTCGTGTGTCTGGTACTGTTCCCAACCTGCTGGAGTCTGGCTGAGTGGACGCGTGACTGGCTCTTTACCGGCTTCCCATGGCTGGTTTCCGGTTATGCCCACAATATTGGGCCGCTGGCCGGGTACGCCCCGGTCATGGGTGTGTTTGGCATTACCTGGCTGAGCGCACTGATCGCCGGATGTGTGGTACTGTTTCTGCAACGCCGGCGCATGTATGCCATTCCGGCTCTGATGATTTTTTGCGCTGGCGCCACGCTGCAACTGGTGCAGTGGACCACGCCGCATGGTCAGCCATTGACGGTACGGCTGTTGCAGGGCAATGTCGATCAGCAGATCAAGTTCGAGCACGAACATCTGATTGATTCACTGCAGTTCTATGCTGACGCCATCCAGAAGCAACCTGCTGATCTGATCGTCACACCGGAATCTGCGCTGCCACTGCCCAAATATGCGCTGCCGACCGGTTACCTCGACATGCTCCAACAGTTTGCAGGCAGAACCCACAGTACGATTGCGCTCGGCCTGTTCAACAGTGACGGTCCGGATCTGTTTGCCAACAGCATGATCAGCATCACGCCAACCCCGTCATCACCAACCTACCGCTATGACAAACACCATCTGGTTCCGTTTGGTGAATTCATTCCCAAAGGATTTGCCTGGTTTTATCACTACATGAATATTCCGATGGGGGATTTGCAGCGTGGTGGGCTGCTGGCGCTGCCGTTCCCGGTCAAGGATCAGCAGGTGCTGCCCAATATCTGTTATGAAGATGTGTTCGGTGAAGAGATTGCCGAGCGCATTGCCTACGCCCATTTTACGCACAAGCCAGTGCCGACCATATTACTGAACATGACCAATCTGTCCTGGTTCGGCGACAGCTGGGCCATGCCGCAGCATGTGCAGATCACCCAGATGCGTACACTGGAAATGGGCCGACCCATGCTGCGTTCCACCAATACCGGTGTGACCACATTGGTCAATGCGCAGGGCAGGGTGGTCAGTCAGATGGCTACTTTCGAACGTGGCGAGCTCGATGTCCGTGTGCAGGGTTACCAGGGGCTCACACCCTATATCGTGTGTGGCAACTATCTGTGGCTGGGTTTGATGGGAATATTCGCGCTGGGCACGGCGCTGGCAGTCCGGTTTAAGAAACAGCCGTGAACCTTGACTGCTTACAACGTCAGCAGCTCGGGCCAGAATTGCGGATCATGCAGCAGATTGCCGATGCCGTTGATGACAAACTGCACGCCGATGCAGATCAGCAGAAATCCCATGATGCGCGACACGGCCTCAATGCCATCCTTGCCCAGCATGGAAGTCAGTCGTTCAGAAGCATGCAGCACCAGCCAGGCGATATATGCCACGAGCAAAATACCGATGACCACCGACAGATAGCCCAGCCAGATCGGCAGCGCAGTCTGGCTGTGCACACCGGTCGACATGGAAATTACCACGGCAATTGAACCTGGTCCGGACAACGTCGGCATGGCCAGCGGGCTGAATGAAATATCACGTTTGGCATTGATTTTTTGATCGTGCGCCTGTTCGGCCGGCGGAAACAGCATGTTGAATCCGAATTTGCACACGATCAGTCCGCCTGCAATGCGCAGCCCGGGGATCGAAATACTGAAAAAATCCATCAGCACTGCACCGACCAGCAAAAATACCACCAGAATGGCGGCCATGTAATAGCACGCGCGTTTGACCTGTCTGGCACGTTCCTGCGGGCTGAGATGGCCGGCGATGGCGGGCAGAATGACTACGGTAGTTAATGGATTGGCAATGGGTAGCAGCGCGGAAATCGTCCCGAGGATGGTGGTAAAAATTTCGAGCATGATTTGATGCATGACAAGATGAATTTTGTTAATAATGTTTCAATCATACAATGTTATGGCTGAACTACAAATTCATTTAATGCCAGACACTTTGATATATAGTTAATGAGTTGAAATAAACCCTGAAAGTAAACATGATCAATACCATCGAAGACCTGCGTCTGTTGGCAAAAAAGCGCGTTCCGCGCATGTTTTATGATTACGCCGATTCCGGGTCGTGGACCGAATCGACCTATCGCGCCAATGAATCCGACTTTTCCGACCTGCATTTCCGGCAGCGCGTGGCAGTGAATCTGGAGAACCGGACCTTGCAGACCACCATGGTCGGCCAGACGGTGTCGATGCCGGTGGCGCTGGCTCCGACCGGATCTGCCGGGATGCAGCATGCCGATGGTGAAATTCTGGCAGCACAGGCGGCCGAGCGGTTCGGGGTGCCGTTCACGCTGTCGACCATGAGCATCTGCTCGATCGAGGATGTCGCAGCGCACACCACCAAACCATTCTGGTTCCAGATGTACGTCATGCGCGACCGTGAATATGTTTACCGGCTGATCGATCGCGCCAAGGCTGCGCGCTGCTCGGCGCTGGTGCTCACGCTCGATCTGCAGATACTCGGCCAGCGTCACAAGGATCTGATCAATGGATTGTCGGTGCCGCCGAAACTGACCGCGTCGAGCATACTCAACATGCTGACCAAGCCACGCTGGTGTATGGGAATGGCCGGAACCAGGCGACACTCTTTCGGCAACATCATGGGCCATGTCACCAACGCGACCAACCTGACCTCACTGTCGTTATGGACCAGGGAGCAGTTTGATTCATCGCTGTCCTGGAACGATGTGGAGTGGATCAAAAAACGCTGGGGCGGCAAGCTCATCATCAAAGGCATCATGGACCCCGAAGATGCGCATCTGGCGGTACAGAGCGGTGCCGATGCCCTGATCGTGTCAAACCATGGCGGGCGCCAGCTTGATGGTGCGCTGTCCAGCATCCGGGCACTGCCGGCCATTGTTGATGCGGTCGGCTCACAGATCGAAGTGCACATGGATGGTGGTATCCGTTCCGGGCAGGATGTGCTCAAGGCGGTGGCACTGGGTGCAAAAGGCGTCTACATTGGACGACCATTTCTGTATGGTCTGGGTGCCATGGGGCAGCAGGGGGTAACCAAATGTCTGGAAATCATTCATAACGAGCTTGATTTGACGATGGCATTCTGTGGGCATACCGATATCAAGAAAATCGATCAGAAAATCCTGATTCCAAAATGACGGGTCACAATGTTAATCAAACAGCTTTACTGCAGGAGTGCTTCAATGAAGACCCTATTTAAACCAGCCATGATCCTGGCTTTATTGGCGCCTGTCTGCGGTTGTGCGGATTTCGTGCAGCTCAAACCTGGCGCTGAAGGGGTCAACATTTACGCCGTCGACAATGTTCAGGATTGCGTGCACTTCGGTTCGGTACAGGTCAGCGTCATGAACAAACTTGGTCCCGTCAACCGCGATCCGCTGGCCGTTGAAAATGAACTCAACACGTTAGCTAAAAATTCGGCGTTTGCCAGCGGTGCCGATACTGCCATCGCTGCGGGCCCGGTCAAGGACGGTGCGCGGGATTTTAATATTTATAAATGCAGAAAATAGCGCAATTGCTTTTTTAAAAAACGGCAACTGACCATCGCAACGATATGATTAACTTTAAAAAGGTGTCGACGAGGCTGGCGTGCTGTCAGACATTGCTGTTTGTTTCTTTGCACTGCGTCGCCGCGCCACTCCTGTTTGTCACGATCCAATATCCTCCATTCAGTTATGAATCAGATGAGAAGCAGGAGGGTATTGCAGTGGAATTGGTAACAGTCGCTTGGGCTCGTCTGCATCAATAACAGTCCTGACGTTGAATGATACCGGCTGAAATGAAATATCGACAGGATGAAATCAATGATGAACTTGCCCAGATACCAGACCGGATTCGGAGCGTGGAAATTCGTCCTGTACCCAATCACGCTGTTGCCGGCTGTCCTGACGCTGCTGGCGAGTGTATCGATCGCTGGCGAAGTACCGATTCCCCTGCAATATTCTGAACGGCCGCCGTATGTGATGAGAGCATCTGACGGATCGGTCGGCGGCATAGCCGCAACATCCGCGATCCACGCGTTCCAGAAGGCCGGCATCCCCTATGCATTGAGGTTTATGTCGGCAAAACATCAGATCGTCAATCTGCAGGCGAACGAAGAGCCCATTTGTGCGATGGCGTGGTACAAGACTGCGGAACGCGAAGCATTTGCCAAATTCACCAAACCCGTCTCACAGGATTCTGCAACGATCGTCCTGACAAATATCGCGTTTCAAACGCCGCCCAATGCCACGGTCGAGAGCCTGCTGGCCAACCCTGCCACGCGTATCGTGCTCAAGAATTCTGTTGTCTACGGGCCGTATGTCGAAACAAAGTTGAGTGCAGCAAAGGCCCATCTGATCCGAACTTACGATGAGTACGAAACGATCATCAGGGTCATCAGGAATGGGCGCGCCGACCTGACCTTTGCCACACTGGAAGAAGCGGATTACTACGCCAGATATCTGGGCTATCCGATCACGTCCTTCAATGTCATCCGCTTTGCCGATGCGCCGCCGGGCGAGAATCGTTACATCATGTGCAGCAAGAAGGTTCCTGATGCCATTATTGAGCGCTTGAATGCAGCCTTGCCGTAAATTCGGGGCCAGCACTTGTAGTCAGTCAAGTTGAAATCTTTCAATTGAAAGTGCCCAGCCTACCTCATACCCGAAGTATTAGACATTCTTTGCCCAAAAACCTGAATTCTTGGCTATAGTGAAGCCGATGAACCTGTTTTTATATGAACAGGGATTATTGGCAAAATTAACACTTGTCCGCAACACCATCATCAACTGTACCGGTAACAATATTAAAGTGTGTGCATGGAGGCCCCCGATCTGCCGTGCTATGGTGCCGGTTGCTCACAAGGCACAATAAAATATAGCCTGACAAGGAACTAAATCCACAGGCCCGGCATCCAACCCGCACCCCAATCAGGCTCGGAGACACTCATGACCCAAAGCAACAAAACGACGGCACCCAATCCCTTATCGACTTCCGTCACCACTCCCGTTTCGCTCGAAGACAAATATACTCTGCCGCGTGGCCGTGCCTTCATGACCGGTACCCAGGCCTTTATCCGGCTGGCCATGATGCAACATCAGGCCGACGTCAAGGCGGGGTTGAATACCGCCGGGTACATCACCGGCTATCGCGGCTCGCCGTTGGGTGGTGTGGATATGACGGCAGAAAAAGCCCGAAAATATCTGGAAGCCGAACACGTCAAATTTCATCCCGGCACCAATGAAGATCTGGCTGCGACCGCGGTCTGGGGTACGCAACAGGTTAACCTGTTTCCGGGTGCCAAATACGATGGCGTGTTTTCAATGTGGTACGGCAAAGGTCCCGGCGTTGACCGCTGTGGCGACGTATTCAAACATGCCAACATGGCCGGCACTGCCAAACATGGCGGTGTACTGGTGCTGGCCGGTGACGATCACGCCGCAAAATCTTCCACGACTGCGCATCAGAGCGAGCATATTCTGAATGCCTGCGGCATACCGGTATTATTTCCCTCCTCGGTGCAGGAATATCTCGATTACGGTCTGCACGGCTTTGCCATGAGCCGCTACACCGGATTGTGGGTGGCCATGAAATGCGTGACCGACATCGTCGAGTCGGGTGCCATCGTTGAAATTGATCCGGACCGCGTGCAGCCCATCATTCCCACTGATCTGGTGCTGCCTGCCGATGGCCTCAACGTGCGTCAGGGTGACGCGGTGCTGGCGCAGGAAGCGCGCATGAACAATTACAAATGGTATGCGGCGCTGGCTTATGTGCGCGCCAACAAGCTCAACAAAATCATCTGGGACAGCCCGGTCGCCAAAATCGGCATTATTACTGCCGGCAAGTCGTATCTGGATACCCGTCAGGCATTGACTGATCTGGGGATCGATGAACAGGTCGCCAAAGACATTGGTCTGCGTCTGTTCAAGATCGGCATGACCTGGCCGCTGGAATCGGAAGGCGTGCGCAGTTTTGCCCAGGGCCTCGAAGAGATTCTGGTGGTGGAAGAAAAACGTCAGATTCTGGAATATCAACTCAAGGAACAACTCTACAGCTGGGAAGATGACGTGCGGCCACGCGTGGTCGGCAAGTTCGACAACACCGGTGAATGGACCAATCTGCAGGGTGCCGGACACGGCGAATGGCTGCTGCCGGCGACCTATGAACTGAGCCCGGCGCAGATCGCGCGCGCGATTGCGTCGCGTATTTCCAAATATTTTTCCGATCATCCGGTGGCGCAGAAAGTCGCGGAACGGATTGCTTTCCTGGAAGCCAAGGAAACGCTGCTGAGCATCGCAGCAAAACCGGATCCGACCAAAGACCGCGTGCCGCATTTCTGCTCCGGTTGCCCGCACAATACCTCAACCCGACTGCCGGATGGTTCTCGTGCGTTAGCCGGTATTGGCTGCCACTATATGGTGATCTGGATGGACCGCGAAACCAGCAACTTCAGCCACATGGGCGCTGAAGGGGTGAGCTGGGTCGGGCAGGCACCGTTCACCACGGAAAAACATGTATTCACCAATCTGGGCGACGGTACCTACTATCACTCGGGATTGCTGGCGATCCGCGCAGCGGTGGCCGGCAAGGTCAATATCACTTACAAAATTCTGTACAACGATGCCGTGGCCATGACCGGCGGTCAGGTGGTGGATGGTCCGATCGACCCCGGCATGATTTCGCGTCAGATCGCTGCTGAAGGTGTGCGGCCAATTATTGTGGTCACCGATGAACCGGATAAATATCCGGCAAACTATCAGTGGGCCGATGGCGTGACAGTACGGCATCGCAGTGAACTCGATGCCGTACAGCGTGAACTGCGCGAAGTCACCGGCGTGTCGGCCATGATTTACGATCAGACCTGTGCCAGTGAAAAACGCCGGCGCCGGAAAAAGAATGAGTATCCGGATCCGGCCGTGCGCGCTGTGATCAATGAAGCGGTGTGCGAAGGTTGTGGCGATTGCAGCGTGCAGTCCAACTGCCTGTCGGTCGAGCCACTGGAAACCGATTTCGGTAGAAAGCGTCAGATCAATCAGTCTTCCTGTAACAAGGATTTTTCCTGCGTCAACGGCTTTTGCCCGAGCTTCGTCACAGTTGAAGGCGGTACGCTCAGGAAACCGAAAAAAGTGGAAGTGGCCGCGTCTGCCATGCAACTGACCACACCAACTCTGCCCTCGACGGCGCAGCCGTTCGGCATCATCGTCACCGGTGTCGGTGGCACCGGCGTGGTCACGGTCGGGCAGATTCTGGCTGTGGCCGCGCATCTGGAAGGCAAGGCCAGTTCCGTGCTGGACATGAGCGGACTGGCGCAAAAGGGCGGACCGGTACTGTCGCATGTCCGTATTGCCGATCATGATGATGATCTGCATTCAACCCGGGTTGGTACCGGCATGGCGGATCTGGTTATCGGCTGTGACGTGATCGTGACTGCCGGACGCGATGCGTTGTCGCGTATGGGAGAAGGGCGCACCTGGGCCGCCATCAATGTCACGACGTCGCCGACTGCAGCGTTTGTCAAGGATCCGAACTGGCAGTTCCCGGAAGACAGTGCCGAAGCCGCAATCCGTCATGCCTGTGGCGCCGATCGCGTGGCGCTGATTGCTGCCGGTGAGATTGCTACCGAACTCATGGGTGACAATATCGCCACCAACATGTTCATGCTCGGTTATGCCTGGCAAAAAGGCTGGGTACCGTTAATGGAGTCATCCCTGATGCGTGCCATCGAATTGAACGGGGTTTCGATTGCGTTCAACAAGGCTGCGTTCGACTGGGGTCGAAAAGCCGCCTTCGATTTGCCGGCTGTCCAGAAAATTGTCACACCCGCGACAGTGATTGAATTCAAACGCGCCCCGACGCTGGATGCGCTCATCGCCAAACGGAGTCAGTTCCTGACCGACTATCAGAACGCGGCCTATGCAGCGCAGTATGCCGATTTTGTGGCGCAGGTAAAGCTGGCGGAAAGCAAAGTGGTTGACTCCGGTTACCGGCTGACCGAAGCGGTGGCAAAGTATTTATTCAAACTCATGGCGTACAAGGATGAATATGAAGTGGCGCGACTGCATACCTCGCCGGATTTTGCGAAAAAAATTGCCGGCATGTTTGAAGGCGATTACAAAATCAACTATCACCTGGCACCGCCGCTGCTGGCCAAACGCGACAGCAAAGGGCAGCTGGTGAAGCAGAAGTTCGGGCCGTGGATGCTGGGTGCATTTAAAGTGCTGGCCGGTTTGAAATCATTACGCGGCACTGCACTGGATATTTTCGGCTACAGCGCCGAACGCAAAACGGAGCGTGCCTTGCCGGTGGAATACCGTGCAACGATTGCGCTGCTGCTGGCGCAACTGACCAAAGACAATCTGGCGCAGGCCGTGGCCATTGCCAGCATTCCGGAAGACATCCGCGGGTACGGGCATGTCAAGGAACGGCATCTGGCTTTGGCGCAGGTCAGGCGTGAGCGGCTGCTGGCGGGTTTTAAGGATGGGGCCGGGCAGGGTAAGAAAGTGGCGTAACACCGCAAGCCCGTTATTTTTCGTTGTGATCCATGCTGTCATTTTTTACGCAACTGAACTGGAACTATCATGACTGACACACGCCTTGATATGGAAAGCGATAACGCGGCCTACCGAACTCTGCTGGAATCCACGCAAGCCATCCCCTGGAAAATTGAGTGGGCCTCGATGAAGTTTGCCTGCATCGGTCCTCAGATCGAAGCGCTGCTGGGCTGGGCGCAGAACAGCTGGCGCACGGCCGATGACTGGGCCACGCGGATTCATCCGGAGGATCGCGAACGGGTCGTGAATTTTTGCATGGAACAAGCCAAAGCCGGGGTCGATCACGAAGTCGACTACCGCGCCTTGACCAAAAACAACGGCACTGTCTGGATACGGTATGTCGTGCACGTGGTGCGCAACGCCGGTGGCGAAGTGGCGTCGCTGATCGGATTTATGTTTGACATCAGCGAACGCAAAATAATTGAAGAAAAACTGCTGGTGCTGCAGCAGGAGCTGGAAGCACTGTCGTTCAGGGACAGTCTGACCGGCGTGGCGAACCGCCGCAGGTTCGGCGCATCACTGGACCAGGAATGGGCCAGTGCCCTGCGCAGTGGACTGCCACTGTCACTGATCATGATCGACATCGATTTTTTCGAACAGTACACCGACCAGTTTGGGCAAATGCGGGGTGAAGAAACCCTGAAGAACATCGCTCAGACGTTCAGTCTGGTGGTGACGCGTCCGCGGGATCTGGTTGCGCGGCTTGGTGGCGAACAATTTGTGATGATTCTGCCGGAAACCGATGCGAATGCTGCGCAGCAGGTTGCCCAGCGCTGCAGGAATCTGATTGCCCAGTTGGAGGTCAGGCATGAAGCCGCGGGCTCCGATGGCATCGTGACAGTCAGCATGGGCATCGGCACCATCAAACCTGACGGTCAGATGATCCAGACGCAATTCATCGAGGCCGTGGACCGGTTGCTGTACCGTGCCAGGGAGAATGGACACAATCGGATTGAAGCTGGAAATTTTTGAGCACGTTCGGTCATCAACAAACCAATGAGGCAATATGAAAAAAACGTCACTGCTGGCGCTGTGTGCCAGTTTGGCACTGCATGTCGGTGCTACAGAAACAACGCAACCTGTCCAAGGCGGCGCCGCTGCAGTGAGCAGGCCTGATTTGAAAAATAACCCGTTGCTGACCGAATCCAGTCTGCCGTTTCACTACCCGGCGTTCGACCGGATCAGGAATGCGGATTTTGCGCCGGCCTTTGCCGAGGGCATGCGCATTGACAGTCTGGAGGTAGCGCGCATCGCCGACAACAAGGCACCTCCCACCTTTAAAAACACCATCGTGGCGCTGGAAAAATCCGGGCAGTTGCTGGATCGGGTCTCGCGCATTTTCTCGAATTTGAACGGGACACTCACCAACCCGGAAATGGAAGCGATCGAGCGTGACATGGCGCCCCGGCGCGCAGCACATTCAGACGAAAAATATCTGAATCCGGTCTTGTTCGCGCGCATCAATACGCTGTACCAACAGCGCGACAAACTGAAGCTGGATGCCGAATCGGCCTATCTGCTGGAACACTACTATATCGATTTCGTGCGCGCCGGCGCCAGATTGTCCGAGGCCGACAAAACCAGACTCAAAACGATCAACGCTGATCTGGCCAGACTGGGCCCCAGATTCAGTCAAAACGTCCTGAAGGAATTGAACGCGTCGGCCGTGCTGGTCGACAGCCGGGAGGAGCTCGATGGCATGTCTGAGGCGGAAATCACCGCTGCAGCCAATGCCGCAAAACAGCACGGGCAGGAAGGCAAATATCTGATTGCGCTGACCAACACCACGATCCAGCCGCTCGAAACCAACCTGACGTCGCGTGCGCTGCGCGAACGCGTTTTCAAGGCGTCGGTAGCGCGCGGCAGTCGTGGCGGCGAGTTTGATAATCAGGCTGTGATTATCCAGATCGCGCAATTGCGTGCGCAGCGCGCGCAGCTGTTGGGTTATCCCAATCATGCTGCTTATGTACTGGAAAAAGGCACGGCCAAAACACCCCAGGCGGTCAACAGCCTGCTGGCGCAGCTGACGCCGCCGGCGGTGGCCAATGCCCATGCTGAAGCCGATGCCATGCAAAAAATCATCGATGCCCGGCAGGGCGGATTTCAGCTGGCGCCGTGGGACTGGGCGTTTTATGCGGAAAAAGTCCGGCAGGCCAGATACAGTTTTGATGAAAACCAGTTACGTCCCTATTTTGAAATCAACAATGTGCTGCAAAACGGCGTGTTTTTTGCTGCGCACCGGTTATACGGCATTTCATTCAGGGAGCGCAAGGATCTGCCGGTGTATCACCCGAGCGTGCGGGTGTTTGAAGTCAGCGATGCCAATGGAAAACTGTTGGCGATCTTTATCTCGGATATGTATGCGCGCGACAATAAACGCGGCGGCGCCTGGATGAATATGTATGCCGCCAATTCCGCCCTGTTGCAAGGTGTGCCGATCGTGGCGAATCACCTGAATATTCCCTTGCCACCGGAAGGTCAGCCGACCCTGCTGACACCGGATCAGGTGCGCACCGCCTTCCACGAATTCGGACACGCACTGCATGGCATGTTTTCGAAAGTGCATTATCCCTCGTTCGCAGGAACGGCCGTGCCGCGCGATTTTGTTGAATTTCCGTCGCAGGTCAATGAGATGTGGGCGGTCTGGCCGGAGGTGCTGCACAACTACGCGAAACATTACCAGACCGGTGCACCCATTCCGCAGGAACTGCTGGATAAATTCATCGCCAGCAAAAAATTCAATCAGGGGTTTGATACCACCGCCTATCTGGGCGCAGCACTGCTGGACCAACGCTGGCACCAGCTAAGCCCGGAGCAGATTCCGACCGATGCACTGGCCTTTGAAGCGAATGCCCTGCACACAGACGGCGTCGATTATGCATTGGTGCCACCGCGCTATCGCAGCACCTATTTCAGCCATATTTTTGGCGGCGGCTATGCGGCCGGTTATTATTCCTACATCTGGGCGGAAGTGCTGGATGCCGATACCGTGCAGTGGTTTAAAGAACACGGCGGGCTGGACAGAAAGAATGGCGACTGGTTCCGCGCACAGTTGCTGTCGAAAGGCGGCAGCATGGATGTCATGCAGGCCTTCAGAAATTTCCGTGGCCGCGATGCGCAGATCGGGCCGTTGCTGGAACGGCGGGGTTTGGATGGTAGTCCCGCTGCGGCAAAATAGCGTCCCGTCAAAATCAGACAGAACACAATCAGCTGCCGTTCCGGTGATTCGTTTTTGCCTTTTGATATCAGGTGCTAATTACGATGTGTTTTGACATCCAAAAATTCTAGTAGTCAGTCCAGTTGAAATCTTTCGATTGAAAGTACGGAGGGCGTAAGCTGGGATGCGTCGTAGGCTGGGATGCAATCCCAGCATCAACGGTTGAAATGCTGGGATTGCATCCCAGCCTACGTCATACCCAAAGATTTCAAATAGACTGACTACTAGTTTCTGATATTGGCAAACTTTCCGTCAAGCTCGCCTTCCAGACGTTCACACAGCGTGCGCAAAATTTTGATGCGTGCGTAGTTTTTGTCGTTGGCCTCCACCAGGGTCCAGCGCGCGTTGGCAGTGCTGGTGCGTTCCACCATGTCACAGATGGCCTGTTGATAGGCATCCCATTTTTCACGGTTGCGCCAGTCTTCCTGGGTAATCTTGAAGCGTTTGAATTCAATTTTTTCCCGGTCTTTGAAGCGCCGCAGTTGTTCTTCCTGACTGATCTGCAGCCAGAATTTGATCACGATCACGCCGGCGTCGGCCAGTTCATGTTCGAAGTCATTGATCTCACTGTAGGCTCTGGTCCAGTCGTTTTCACTGCAGAATTCTTCCACGCGTTCGACCAGCACACGTCCGTACCAGGTGCGGTCAAAAATGGCAACCCGTCCGCGCCGTGGCACATTGCGCCAGAAGCGCCACAGGTACGGTTGATTGCGTTCTTCCTCGGTGGGCGCGGCCACCGGGTTAATCTGGTACATGCGCGCATCGAGTGCCGAAGTAATCCGGCGGATCGCGCCACCCTTGCCTGCGGCATCGGCACCCTCAAAAGCACACACCAGAGAACGGTTTTTAAAGCGCGGATCACGGACCAGATCCGACAGCCGGCCCTGCCACTTTGCCAGTGCTGTCTTGTAGGCCTTTTCGGTCAGCGTGTGATCCAGGTTGAGCTCTGAAAGCACGTTGCGGCCATCGGTGTCGACCCGCATCATCGGTGCCACCGGCGTATCCTGTTTGGTTTTGCTGGCGAGTTTCTTTTGCAGCGCATCCAGTATTATTTTCCCCACTGTTAAGGACCGATAATGATCATCGGTGCCTTCCACCACCACCCATGGCGACCAGGCAGTATTGGTCATGCGCAGCAAATGCCCGGCCGTGTCCTGCAGCTTGTCGTAGGTCTTGAGCCGGTCCCAGTTCCACTTGGTGACGCGCCACGCGGTGCGGGGGTTGCTTTCCAGTTCCTTGAGGCGTTTTTTCTGGCCGTCTTTGGTCAGATGAAACCAGAATTTGAGTACCAGCGCCCCTTCATTGACCAGCATTTTTTCAAAGCGGTTGATCTGGTCTGCCAGGGCGTCAAGATCCTTCAGCGATATTTCGCCCTGAATGCGCTGGCGGATCGGATCCGAATACCAGGAGCCGGCAAATATACCGATGCGTCCCTTGGGAGGCAGACTGCGCCAGAAGCGCCACATGTTCGGGCGTTCCCGTTCCTCATCGGTCGGTTCGGCGAAGGCCAGGGTTGTGATAAAGCGGGGATCCATCCATTCGTAGAGCACATTGATGGTCTCGCCCTTGCCGGCGCCATCCTGGCCGCTGATCAGTACTATGACCGGTATTTTTTTGTTTTCATGCAAACGGGCCTGTGCTTCCAGCAGTGCCGCGCGCAGTACCGGCACGGCGTCGCGAAACACGGATTTACTGATGGTGTGACCAAGTTCTGCTGATTCAAACATTGCAATGCTCCGATTGAGTGCTGCTGTGGGGGGCTGTCATTTCAATATAGCTACCCGGGAATGGGCATGCAAGGTGATTTCAGTCAGTCAGGCCGTCAGCGGCAGGCTTGCCAGAACGCTATTCAAATGCCAGAACCTGATCATCGTCACCCGGAAGGCAGCCAGAGGCCACAGGTGTCCAGCCATGATGCACCACAATCTGCTGCTCGTTATGACATAGCTCAAGATGCTGACTGCCGGGCAGTCGTTGTCTGACAAACGTTTCAATCGACGCGGGCAGGCTGACTTTGAGCTCCATGGTGTTGATTTCATTTCTGGGGTGGTCAAGCAGATGCAGTAATGGTGTTACTGCGGCGGCGATGATCAGCAGGCCCGAACCCACATGAACCGGCCTCGGGTCGTAGTTTGCCGCTTTGAGCCAGGTTTGGGCGCGGGTTCGCGTATCAGCGCCGTCAGGCAAATTTCCCCAGGAGATCGCCAGCAGTTCAATAACCCATTGATTGCAGTTCTGGTAGAGCGTGCTGTACGGGTAGGCGTTGGCGCTGTAAGTGGCACCCAGCAATCCGAGGGCACGCGCTCTGTCCTGGGCGGCCTGCTGCACGGCGCTGGCCTGCTCGGCGGGCATGCCGACGATGGAGATATAGCCCAGCGCCGGATTGTCACTGCCACCGACGAAGCCCGCCAGTCCCTGATCGAAAATGCGCGGCTGACCTTCATCGCACGCATAGTAGAGTTGCCGCGCCGTCCACGAACCGGCATCGTTCCTGCTCATGATGGCCGCGTGCGAGTAGCGGATGTGAAAGCGCGACAGGTCAAGTCCCGAGCGGCTGATGATGACCGTGTCGTGTCCAAAAGCGTCCAGGGCATCGCGCACTGCTGCGGCAAAACGCAGAATGTGATCCTGTTCGACAGCGGTAGTTTGCCTGCTTCGGTCGCAAAAGCCGGTTGATGCGGTGGTACTGCCGAAATTTGACTGTGCCTGCGCGGTGCTGCATAAAACTGCGCAGAACAGTACTAAAAAATAGTTCAGAGACTGACCTTATGTGCGGCCAGTTCATCGACCCAGTCGTCATTGAGTGCGAGGAAGAAGGCGTTGCGTGTGTCGCCGTGTTCGAAGGCGATGCCATAGGCGCGCTGCTGTGCGTGCACCGGATCACCATTCTTCAGTTGCTCCCGGTCGACCGTGGTCTGTGGCAGATCTACCATCACCAGCAGGTCGGATTCATTGGCCTGCATTGTCACGCGCGCCATGCCGGGCTTCTGCGGTGCCTGCGCGACGTTGACGACGTGATAGTCACGATCGGCGACTTTTTTATCTTTGGAACTGTTGCTCGAGGATGAAACCGAATCGGAAACACTGCCGCTGGAATCTGAGCCGGCACTGGAGGCGGATGAGGCCAGACTGTCGGCCTGCGCGTGCAGGGTTGTGCCGATGGCCAGAACGATCAGGCTGATGCGGAGTAATGAAGTCATTGCAGGTTCCCAGTTAATTGAAAAATGTGTAAATACGGTCATGCCCGGATTTTAATCGATCCAAAGTCATTTCGGAACGGTGGGCCGGTCTAAAAACCAATTCTGGTTAGCAGTGTTGGATTCGTGCTTCAGTTCTGCGCCGGTATAGATAAATCAGCATCACGGTCACGGCAAAAAATACCGCGGTTGCGCCGAACAGCGAGAAGTGGATGCCGATTCTGCTGCCGATCAGTCCGACGAAGATGCCGCTGAATAATCGCAGTCCGGCTGATGACATGCCAAACAGACCCAGCACCTTGCCGCGGATTGCGTCCGGTGCTTTGAGTTGCACTATGGTCTGGTTCATGCTGCCAAACGACAGTTCGCAAAAACCGGCGGCGAACAGGCAGCACAGCGCTGCCGGATAGTTGCTCGTCAGTGCGAAGCCGCCCAGTGCGACTGCCCAGGCCAGTGCGAAACCCATCGAGGCGGTGGGCGACACGCGTGTAAAACGCATCCCGGCTTCCAGCGTGATGCCCGCGAACAGGGCACCGGCTGCGTCTGCGGCCAGCAACATCGAATAAGCCAGACCCGGTTCAATATTGCCCAGATCGGTGGCGAAACCTGGCATTTGCGCCTGATAGCTGTTCCCGACAAAAAACGAGGCCGCGCCGGACAACAGGATCATGACGCCCAGTGTTGGAACGGATTTCACTGCAATGATGGTTGCCCAGATGTCGCCCAGGCCGCGCACCCGGCGACTGGCCGACAGCGCCAGTCGTTTGGCGCGATGATGATGCGGTGCCGAGATTAACCAGATCAGCAGCGGCAGGTACAGGGCTGCGTTGAGGAAAATTCCTTTCGACGGCCCGAGCGTGGACATGATCAGGCTGCCGACACCCGGGCCCACCAGCACGCCAAAATAGCGCGCGGTCGCATTCAGCCGCACCGCACTGGCCAGTTTTTCAATGCCGACAATGTCGTACAGCAGCACCTGACTTGATGTCATCCAGAATACCCCGGCAAATCCATGCAGCACGAGCAGCGCCATGGCCCAGGGTATGGTCAGTGTATCGGTCACAAAGAAGTAGCCCCATCCCAGTGAAACCAGCATGAACAGGGCGCCGCCGATCTGGATCAGACGGCGTGAATCGAAGCGGTCGTTGAGGGCCCCGACGCCAACAGAGAACAGCAGAAAGGGCAGCCAGTGCGAGATCACCGCGAAGCCGCCCAGGGTCGGCGATTTGAATTTTTCAAAGGCGACCCAATAGCTGATGACGTGCTCGACATTGTCGGCCATCATGGTCAGAACGAACGTGCCGACAAAGGCCGGAAAGCTGGGAATGTTGAGCGCTTCGAACGCCTGGTGTTTGCTGCTCTGTTTCATTTTTTACCGGTGCTCATTTTGGTCAACTCGTTTAAACCCTTGCCTTCGACAATCTGTCGCACACATTTCTCAATGCGCGCTTCGCGGGTTTTGGATTGTTTGGGCGCAGAAAAATGCAGCAGATAGGCTTTGCGGCGTCCTGGCGTCAATGTGTCAAACGCTTTTTTCAGAGCCGGGTCTGCATGCAGTTTATGCTGGAATTCTTCAGCAATATCGAACTCTTCAACCCCTTTGAACGCCACCTTGACACCGTCCTTTTCCAATTCAATCGCCTGGGCAATATACGACTGCAGGATTGCTTTCATTTTGGTGACTTGCTGCACACTGGTGAATCTGACCTGACGTCCGGCCTGCACATTGCTGGTTTGCCGGATCAGGATTGCCTGTTCATCTTTTAACAGAGAACCTTTGATAAACAGCAGTGCGCAATATTCTTTGAATGCGTGAATCAGGACGACATTGCTGTCGTTAAACGTGTAGCAGGGCACGCCCCACTTCAATTCTTCATTCAGCTCGCAACCAAGTACGATGGTTCGGAGTTTCTGCATTTCCTTTTGCCATGTTGTGGCACGATTTAAAAAAGCATCAACCAGTGGATTTTTTTTAGTCATGAATTCATGTCCTCAAATAATGAATGGCATGCGCGATTTCAATTTCACCGGGTTCGAAATCAGTTGGTATACACGCGCACATAATCTACCAGCATTTCCGCCGGAAAAACAGTTGAACTGTCCGGCGCGCCAGGCCAGCTGCCACCGACTGCCAGATTCAGAATGAGGAACCGGCCCTGAGCGGAATCAAAGGGCCAGACTGCGCCGGCCGGCAGGCTGCCTGGGGTGAACGTGGCGTAAACATTGGAAGGCGTATCGACATAATATTGCACCAGACCTTTTTTCCAGATCATGCCGTACACATGCCAGTCCGATGCCAAAAAGGAGCCTGTCACAGTGCTGTAGTGACTCGTCGGTCCTGCAGCGCCAGACGCACCGGTCATATGCAGGGTGCCGGCAATCCAGTCAGGAACCGGTGCATTGATATGCTCCATGACATCCATTTCACCACAGGCAGGCCAGCCTGCCTGACCGATGTTGTTACCCAACAGCCAGAACGCCGGCCAGAATCCCTGCCCCTCTGGCAGTTTCATCATCGCTTCAACGCGTGCGTACGTCATGCTGAGTCGGCCGGCTGTATTGATGCGGGCCGAGGTGTAAATTCCGGCACCCGGCTGTTGGGCCACGATGTGCAGAAAACCATCGGTCGCGCCGACATAGGCATTTGGATTGGCGGTGCAGGGCGACACGCTCGAAGCCCAGCCACAATAGACTTCGAGTTCATTGTTGACGGTCTTGAAGCCGCCAGCCATCGAATCGAATTCCCAGTAACGGCTGTCCGGCGATGCATTCAGGCCGGTGCTGTTGGCAAATTCGTCGCTCCAGATCAGGGTACCGGATGGCACTGTGGTAGAGATACTGGTGCTGGCAATGGCACTGGATGTCATCCCGGGCGTCGTTGCGATGGCGTTCACGGTCTGGGCGGTCGATACCAGAAATGGTGTGGAATAGAGCATGGAATTCTGTGTTGGAGTGCTTGCGTCAGTGGTGTAATAGACGGTTGAAGCCTGCGTGGCACTGTTGATGGCAACGATTACGGCGCCGTTCTGCGCAGCAGTCAGCGTAATAACCGGCTCGGGTATCGCTTGCTGGACTGCAGGCGCAGCCGTATTTCCTGAGCTGCCGCCTCCCGCGCAGGCACTGAGGAACAGCAAAGTCGCCAGTGCAGGGAGTATGCGACACATCGGGTGGTGATCAATTTTCATGGGCTGTGCCGGTTCCTGAACAACGTCAATAAAGTGAATACAAAATTACAGCTGTTCCGATTCGATGATGTGCTCACCGGATTGTTCACGCAGCACGCCTTCCAGCAACGCCTGTGCAATTTTTTCGGGGCTGACTGCACGGTAGCGTTTCGGAATCAGAGCGCGCAATGCCCGTGCGATGTAAATGCCGATTAATTCACCAGGACGCGATTCGGTGCGCACGGTATCGATCAATGAGGGCCGCACGATGGTGAAGGCTGGAAACGCCAGCGCACGTATGCCGGCTTCCGCTTCGGCCTTGGTGCGCAGGTAAAAGTTGCCATCCAGGCTGGCACCCAGCGATGAATTCAGTGCGTAGCGGGTCGCGCCGGCTTTTCTGGTCAGCATGGCCACATGGATCGGGAGGTCACGATCGACCGCGGCAAAGGCGGTCTGGGAACCGGCGGCTTTGATGGTCGTGCCAAGCGTGCAGATCACTGCATCGACCTGCCACCAGGATGCGTTATCAGGCAGGCTGGAAAAATCTACCACGTGGTTGTCCAGCTTGGCGCGTGCCGGCTGCGGCTGGCGGGTCAGGGTCACCACCTCACTGATGCGCTCATCAGCCAACGCCTGTTCCAGTACCTGGTTACCAACGGCGCCGGTGGCACCAATGAGCAATAGTCGTATCGGTGCAGCTGTATCCATGTTATTCATTGTGGTGATCTGTCGGTTCAGGAGAATGTGCAGATTAGATGTGAATAGCTTATGGCCTGTCAACCTGAGATTGCAATCGCAAGGTAATGTGCCGGATGCTGTCTGTGTCAAAAACAGCGACTGCACGGTTGACGCTCGGGCTTTACTGTTGTTAAATCCGTCAACCGGATTACTGTTTTTCAAGGGAGATGAAATGAGTGCAGATCAGACGCGTCGTACGCTATGCAAATCCGCCGGTGTGGTGTTCATGATGCTGCCCATGATGTCAGTGTGCACCTCGGCGCAGGCCAAAACCAATGCCGAACTGCGCGACAAGCTGAAATATCAGGCCAGTCCCAAAAATGGCAACAGTTGCACCAGCTGTCTTGAATTTGTTCCCGGTGCGGCTGACCAGAAAATGGGTGCCTGTAAGGTCATACCGGGAGATGATGAAATTTCTGCGCAGGGGTATTGTGATGCGTGGAATACCATGTGAGTGGCATGCCTGGTTCTACAGTGTCATGAACGGCGACCCCGCAGGCTGAGATGCGTCGCAGGCTGGATGCAATCGTAGGCTGGGATGCTTCGTAGGCTGGGATGCAA
>Ga0316222_1000884_pt1 | contig 41541 bp, 30 predicted proteins | sample TBH18011metaG_FD_206008 | JGI IMG/M metagenome (GOLD analysis project Ga0316222, IMG submission 206008) | Freshwater microbial communities from Trout Bog Lake, Wisconsin, USA - TBH18011 | ecosystem: Environmental > Aquatic > Freshwater > Lake > Hypolimnion/Profundal zone | place: USA: Wisconsin... | reverse complement strand
GGGCTGTTCACCTGCACGGCGGCGTTTTTGCGGAGCAGGGCGCGGGTGATGTCGGCAAAATTCTGCATGTTGGGGCCAAACACCACCGCCTTGCCCTGCGCAGCCGGCTCGACCGGGTTCTGGCCGCCGATGGCCGTGAGGCTTTTGCCGATGAACACCACCGTGGCCGGCTCGTAGAAAAACTTCAGTTCGCCGGTCGAGTTTACCAGCAGGCATTCCAGCCCGTCCGGTGCCAGGTGCGTGTGGTTGAATATCTCGCTGCGAAAGACAAATTTCACGCCGCGCGCCTTCAGGTCCCGGCCGATGTCCTTGGCGCGCTCGAAATGGCGTGGCACCAAAACCAGAAACAGTTTCGGAAACTTCTCCCGCAGCCGCCGCGCCATGTCGGCCAGGATTAATTCCTCGCCATCATGCGTGCTGCCCGCCACGAGAATCAGGGCGTCGTCCGCCACGCCGACCTGGCGCAGCAGCCCGCGCACGTCGAGCTGGTTGACCTCGCTCAGCTTGGCCGCGTCAAACTTGAGGTTGCCCACCACCTGCACCGCGTTTTCCCGGCAGCCGACGGCGCGCAGGCGCCCGGCGTCCTCCTCGTTCTGGCAGCCGACGCCGGCGAACGAGCGGAACAGCGGGCGGAACAGAAAACCAAATCTTTTGTAGCGCGGATACGAACGGTCGGAGAGCCGCGCGTTGGCGAGGAAGACGGGAATTTTTATATCCTTCGCGCGCCACAAAAAATTCGGCCAGATTTCCGCCTCGACGAGGATGACGGCCTGCGGATTGATGGTGGCCAGCGCGCGGCGGACATATTTGCGGCGGTCAATCGGATAATAAATCTTGCTGATGCGCGTCGGCAGCCGGCGGCGCAGTTCCGCCATGCCCGTGGTGGTGGTGCAGGAGACCACGATCTTGACGTTGGGCACGCGCGGCTCCAGCGCGCTGATGAGCTGGGTGCAGAGGTTCACCTCGCCGACGCTGACGGCGTGCAGCCAGACGACGTGCCGGTTGGTGAGCGCCTGCTTGAGCGGGGAATCATAAATGGAAAACCGCTGGCCGAAGCCCGCCCGCCAGCCGCCGCGCCGCCGCATCCGCCAGAAATAATACGGCGATGCCACCGCGAAAAAAAACAGGAACAGGATGTTGTAAAGTATGCGCACTTTGAATTCCCTCGACCCTACGCCTTGGGCAGACGACCGGCGCGGGGAATTGTTTCAAAATTGTAACCGGATTTCAACCCCGGAAAAAAACCAGCCAGACGATGACCAACACCGGCAGCAAGCAGGGCAGGGAGTATTTCAGGACAAATTCCACGAACGACGGCACCGGCACGCCGTTCTGCTCGGCGATGGCCTTGACCATGAAGTTCGGGCCGTTGCCAATGTAGGTGGCCGCGCCGAAAAATACCGAGGCGATGCTGATGGCCAGTAGGTGCCGCGCGTGGCCGGCCAGCAGCGGTTGGATGGTTTCCGTGCCGGCGGTGCCGTGCAGCGCGGTCAGAAAGCCAAGGTAGGTCGGCGCGTTGTCCAGCGCGCTGGACAGGAGGCCGGTGCCCCAGTAAAAAACTGCCGGCGACGGGTTCTGGCCGAGCAGCGACTGGCTGCTCTGGTCCAGCCAGTCCAAGGCCGGCATCATGGTGGTGAACAGCCCGGCAAAGAGAATCGCCACTTCCTGCACCGGATGAAAATTGAACTGGTTGGCCGCGTGGACGGATTTTTTGGTGGTGAAATACGAGCCGGCCGCCGCCGCCAGCATCAGCCCTTCGCGCAGGAACGGTGGTTTTTCCACAAACACGGCCGCGAGAATCACGGCGAGAAAAAACAGGTTGGGCAGGCCCTCGATTTTGCAGGCACCCGCCGCCGGCTTTTCCTCGCGTGCGGTGGGCGGCTGGCGGAGAAAATTTCTTTGATCTACAAAATAAAAGATGGCCAGCAGCAGCCCGACGCCGAGCAGCCACATCGGCCAGCAGTTTTGCGCCACCCACCAGAATGGGATGCCTTGCAGGTAGCCGAGGAACAGCGGCGGGTCGCCGATGGGCGTGAGGCAGCCGCCGATGTTCGCGACGAGAAAAATAAAAAACACGACGTGATGCGCCGCGATACGGGACCGGTTCATCTGGATCCACGGGCGGATGAGCAGCATCGCCGCGCCGGTGGTGCCGAGGACATTGGCGATGATTGCGCCGGTGAGTAGGAAGGCGACGTTCGTCAGTGGCGTGGCTTCGCCTTTGGTGCCGATGTGGATGCCGCCGGACACGACGAACAGCGAGCCGACCAGCGCGATGAAGCTGATGTATTCGTGCGCCGCCTCCGCGAGGCTGCGCGTGTCGTGCAGCGCCAGCAGGTAATAGCCGGACGTAATCGCGCCGAGGCCGAGCGCGACTTTGGCGTAATGTCGCAGCCACCAGTGCGGCGCAAAGACGGGCGTGGCCGCCATCGCGCCAAGCAACAGCGCGAAGGGCAGCATCATCCAGAATTCGGCCATCGTCATGGCGCGGAATTGTGGGGACGTTCCGGCGGCGGTCAAACCCAAACGTGCGGCGGGCGGCTTGACGCGGCGGCGGTTCGCTGCGAAGGTTTCCGCGCTTGCCGCAGGATTCACCAGCAAAGGCGACGAGCAACCTGTTCGCTGACCTCGTCAAAACTCCCGCTGTGCAAGCGCTCGCGCGGCGATTGGAGGCTGGCGGAGCGCTGGCTTTTTCCGGCATTGCCCCGTCCGCCCAGCCGTTTTTCGCCGCGCTGGTGCAAACATTTTTTCCGCAAAGACCGGTCGTCGTCGTCACGGAAAACCTGAAGATGCAGGAAAGTTTCCAGCAGGATTTGGAAACGTGGCTGGGCACCGCGCCGCTGTTTTATCCCGCTTGGGAAACCTTGCCGCACGAGGACAAGCTGCCGCACGCCGACATCATCAGCGACCGTTTGCAGACGCTCGTCGCGCTTTCTGGAAACTTGTCACTCGTCACTCGCCACTCGCCACTGATTGTCACCAGCGTGACGGCGCTGCTGCAAAAAACCTTTTCGCCCGGCGAGATTCAGGAACGGACGCGCACGTTTGAGCGCGGCAGCAAAATCGCGCCGCTCGACCTGATTGAATGGCTGGAGGCACAGGGTTACGAGCCGGAAGCGCAGGTTTCGCAGAAGGGCGAAATCGCCTTGCGCGGCGGCATCGTGGACGTGTTTCCGCCGACCAGCCCGTGGCCGGTGCGGCTGGAGTTTTTTGGCGACGAACTGGAATCGTTGCGTGAGTTTGATCCGCTCACGCAAGTTTCGCGCGGGGAAATTTCCTCGGTGGTTTTGCCGCCCGCCGGCGAACTGGGAATCTTGAAGCAGTGGCAAGTGACAAGTGATAAATGGCAAGAAGAGGCTGCGGCGGCGAACAAACAAAATCATGTCACTCGCCACCCGTCACTTGCCACGCTGCTGGATTATTTGCCCCGCGAAACAGTTTTTCTGCTTTGCGAACCGGAATCGCTCGCCGTCCACACCGATGCCTACGAACAACAGGTTCCGAAGGACGATCCATTTTTCATTTCGTGGCCGGATTTCCTGGTTGAATTAAATCAGCGCCGTTTCACCTCGGTCGAATTGGCCGATGATGAAACCCAAGCTGGAAGCCGGTGGGACGAGGCCTCTGACGAGCCGTTTTTAGAAGGTGACCGTTCTTTGGAATCAGCGGCTCGCGCGGACGCTCGCCCCACCGGTCCGCAATTTGAAAACTTGGATGCCTTTCGTCCGCTGGCCGAGCGCGCGCCGGAACCGCAGATCGCCGAAGCTCAGCGCCGCGAGTTTTTCCAGCAGCTTCATCGCTGGCTGCGGCAGGATTACGCCGTCCACGTCTTTTGCAACAACGACGGCGAGCGGCAGCGTTTCGAGGAGATTTGGAAGGAACACGGTTTTACGGCGGAAGCAAGGCTGGTGGTTCAAACCGGCTCGCTCGCGCGCGGCTTCATTTGTGACGAGGCGAAACTCGTCGTTGTCACCGATGCGGAAATTTTCGGGCGCTACAAAATTCAGCGTCCGCGCCGGCAAAAATCCTTGCACGCGCAAGCCGCGCGCTCCGCGTTGGACATTGATTTCACCGATCTGGAAGAAAGCGATCTGGTTGTGCATTTGCAGCACGGCATCGGGCGTTATCGCGGGTTGAAACTGATGCCGGTGGGTCACAGCCGCCATCTCCCGGCCAACGACAATCCGTCTTCCGCCACCACCGAATGTCTCGTCATTGAATTCGCGCCGCAAAATTCCGGCGAGGAATCGCCGAAACTTTACGTGCCCGTCAGCGAGGCGCATCTCGTCAGCAAATATGTTGGCGCGGGCAAGTCGAATCCGCCGCTGAATCAACTTGGCGGCACGCGCTGGGCGAAGGCGAAAGAGCAAACCGAACGCGCGGTGCGCGACATCGCGGCGGAAATGCTCCGCATCCAGGCCGTGCGCGAAACGCAGGCGGGACATCCGTGCAAGCCGGACACACAATGGCAGCGGGAGTTTGAAAGCGCCTTTATTTACGAGGAAACGCGCGATCAAATCACGGCGATTGCCGAAACCAAAGCCGACCAAGAGCGCGCGAAGCCGATGGATCGTTTGATTTGCGGCGACGTCGGCTTCGGCAAAACGGAAGTAGCGATCCGCGCGGCGTTCAAATGTGTGATGGATGGAAAACAAGTTGCGATTCTCGTGCCGACGACGGTTTTAGCGCAGCAACATTTCAACAATTTCCGCGAGCGCATGGCGGATTATCCGATTCGCGTCGAGCTGCTCTCGCGTTTCCGCACGCGGCGCGAGCAGGATCTGGTGGTAAAAAATCTGGCGGCGGGCGCGGTGGACATTGTCATCGGCACGCATCGCATCGTGCAGGAAGATATCGCGTTCAAAGATTTGGGGCTCGTGGTGATTGACGAAGAACAGCGTTTCGGCGTGTTGCACAAGGAAAAATTCAAGCGGCTGCGGACGATGGTGGATGTGCTGACGTTGAGCGCGACGCCGATTCCGCGCACGCTTTACCTCGCGCTCACCGGCGCGCGCGACATGAGCACGATCCAAACGCCGCCGCACGATCGTTTGCCGGTCGAGACGATTGCGACGCCGTATGACGAGCGCACGATTCGTGATGCGATTCGGCGCGAAATGAATCGCGGCGGACAAATTTTTTTCCTGCACAACCGCGTGACGACGATTGAAACCATGCGCGCGAAATTGCAATCGCTCGTTCCCAATGCGCGCATCGTCGTCGGCCACGGGCAGATGAACGCGGATGATCTGGAAGAGGTGATGACGAAGTTCATCAATGGTGACGCGGATGTTTTGCTTTCCACCACGATCATTGAAAGCGGCCTGGATATTCCGAACGCGAATACCATCATCATCGACCGCGCGGATAGATTTGGTTTGAGCGAGCTCTACCAATTGCGCGGGCGAGTCGGGCGCTACAAGCATCAGGCGTTCGCGTATCTGCTGCTGCCGCGTCACGCGCGCCTGCTCACGGACGTGCGCAAGCGCATCAGCGCGATGAAGCAATACGCGTCGCTCGGCAGCGGATTTAAGATTGCGATACGCGACCTGGAGATTCGCGGCGCGGGAAATCTTTTGGGCGCGGAACAAAGCGGCCACATCACTGCTGTCGGTTTCGAACTCTACTGCCAGTTGCTCAAGCAAAGCGTCGGCGCGCTCAAAGGCGAGAAGGTGAAGCCGCGCGTCGAGGTGCGCATCGCGTTGGATTTTCTCGGCGACGCCAGCACGTTGCCGGAAAACTACGTCACCGAGCCGCATCATCGCATCGAGATTTACCGCAAGCTCGCGCAGGCCACCGATAAGGCCGCGCTTGACGCGCTGCAAAAGGAATTGCGCGACCGTTTCGGCCCGCCGCCGCCGCCGGTGGATCTTTTGCTGGCCGTGGGCGAACTGAACATTCTCGCCAGCGAAAAGGCGGTGACGGCCATCGAGGTCGAGGAAGGTAAATTGAAGCTTACGCGTCACGGCGACTTCATCACGCTCGGTGGCAAGTTCCCGCGCCTCACCAAAAAGGAGGCCAAGGCACGCCTCAAGGAAATCAAGCGCCTGCTGCTGGCGATTTGAAAAGAGTTGAGTTTTGGCACGATTAAAACTTAACCTACCGGCCTAGATATGCTCAAGGTCACCGAAATCGCGTTCAGTTGCTACGCCGTCACGGACATCCCACATGCCCGTGATTTTTACGAGGGCGTCTTGGGTTTGAAACCGACGACCATCATTGACGGCAAATGGGTGGAATACGAATTTGGCCCGCACGCGCTGGCCATCGGCTGTGCGCCGGGAATGTTCAAGCCCAGCCCCGACGGCTGCTCCGTGGCGCTGGAAGTGGAGAATTTCGATGACGCCGTCGCTCACCTGCGCGCGCACAAGATAAAATTCCGCATCGAGCCGATGCCGACGCCGGTCTGTCAGATGGCGATGGTTTTCGATCCCGATGGCAACACTATTTGCATTCACAAACGTAAAACGAAGTAATTTAATTTCTCATGTCTATTCTCGTCACCCCCAACACCAAGGTTCTCGTCCAAGGCATCACCGGCAGCTTTGGCGCGAAGCACGCGCAACTCTCGATTGACTACGGCACGCACATCGTCGCCGGCGTCACGCCCGGCAAAGGCGGACAATTCTTTGAGCACGGCGGCAAGAAGGTGCCGATTTTCGACACCGTTGCCGAAGCCGTGAAACAATCGGGCGCGACCGCCAGCGCGGTATTTGTTCCGCCGCCGTTCGCCGCCGATGCGATTCTCGAAGGCGCGGACGCCGGCCTCGATCTCGTCGTCGCCATCACCGAAGGCATTCCGGTGCGCGACATGGTGCGCGTCAAACGCGCGCTGCAAGGCAACACCAGGACGCGGCTCATCGGACCGAATTGTCCCGGCATCGTCACGCCCGGCGAAGGCAAGGATTCGCACGGCGGCTGCCGTATCGGTATCGCGCCCGGTTACATTCACAAAAAAGGAAACATCGGCGTCGTCTCGCGCAGCGGCACGTTGACTTACGAAGCGGTGTGGCAACTCACCTCGCGCGGCGTCGGCCAGAGCACTTGCGTCGGTATCGGCGGCGATCCGGTGAACGGCACGTCGCATTTGGACGTAATTAAATTATTCAACGACGATCCGGAGACCACTGGCATCATCATGATTGGCGAAATCGGCGGCAGCGCGGAAGAAGAAGCCGCCGAGTGGATCAAAGCAAATTGCAAAAAGCCGGTCGCCGGCTTCATCGCCGGTGCCACCGCGCCGCCCGGGCGCCGCATGGGTCACGCGGGCGCGATTGTCAGCGGTGGCAAGGGCACGGCGGAGGCGAAAATCGCCGCGTTCAAGGCCGCCGGCATCGGCATCGCCGTGACGCCGAGCGAAATGGCGGACACGCTTTTGAAAATGATGTGACGTGCGGTGAGCACAAGTGACGGACAATCGTGCGCTTGACCTCGTCACCCGTCACTTGTCTCATGTCACTCTGATGGGCATCGTTGATTTCATCCTGAACCTCGCCGGCCTGCTGCTGTGGCTGAACTGGCGTTCCCTCCGTTTCGACCCGCTCGCGAAACGGACGCCGGCCACGCTGATGGGCACGCTGCGCCCCGCCGCGCCAAAAAAACTCCGCCGCTGGCATCTGCTGGTTTTCCTCGCGGGGCTGCTGGTTCTGCGCGCCATTTTTTACCGCTGGATTGCGCCGTTCTGGATCGGGAAACTGGACTTGGGCGTGATTGCGCCGACGTTTCGGAGCGACTGGTTTTCGGGAATCCTCCTGTTCTCTTTTTTGAGCTTCGGCCTGACGCTGGGAATTTTTTATGTCGGGCTGCTGTTTTTGTCGCTGCTGTCCGGGCCGGAGCCGATTCACAGCCTGGTGAAAATTCCGCTGGGCCGCGTGGACGGCTGGCCGCGCTGGGCGAAAATCTTGCTGCCGTTTTTTGGCACGGCGGTGTTCTGGTGGCTGGCGGGCTGGCTGCTGGTCTGGCTCCAAATTTTGCCGCCGCCGGTTTCCGTGGCGCAACGGCTGGAACAGTCGCTGGTCATCGGGCTGGGCAGCTACCTCCTCTGGAAATTTCCTGCCGGCGCGATCCTCGCGCTGCACCTGCTGAACAGCTACGTTTATTTTGGGAAAAATCCGTTCTGGAAATACATCAACGCAACCGCCCAGACATTTTTATCGCCGCTGAAAAAAATCCCGTTGCGCGCGGGCAAGGTGGATTTCGCGCCGGTGGCGGCCATCGGGCTGGTTTTTCTGACGGCGGAATTTGCCGCGCGTGTGCTGGATTTTCTCTACGCCCGCCTGCCGTTTTGAACGGTCACGCGGTTTTTGCCTTGGGCAGCCGGACGGTGACGGTGGTGCCAGTTTCCTTGTCGCTGGCCAGCGCGAGCCGTCCGCCGTGGAGTTCCGCCAGCTTCTTCGCGATGGCGAGGCCGAGGCCAAGGCCCTGTTCATCCTTCATTTTCCGCCCGAACTGGACGTAGGCGTCAATGTGCCGGATGTGCTCGGTGGAAAATCCGCGGCCGTGGTCGTGGACGGAAAACTCGATTTCCTCGCCGGCGGTTTTCAAGCTGACCTGGACCGACGATCCTGGCTCGGAAAATTTGAAGGCATTCTGCACCAGCTCGGCGACGATTTTCTTGAAATACTCCTCGGCCATGGCCAGCGGCGCGTCCGAAAGTTCGAGCGTGAGGTCGGCCAGGCGGCCGGCTATTTCCGCCTTCGAGATCGCGACGGTGCGGACGGTGCCGGCCGGCGCGGCGATTTTCGCGGAGCGCAGCGCGATGACGCTGTCGGCGTCGGTGGCGACCATTTCGAGCCGCGCGTAAAATAAAAAATTTTCGATGAGCCGTTCGAGGCGCAGCCCCGAGTTGCAGATTTCCCTGCCCATCTCGGTGATGGTGGCGGTGCCGAGCGTGGCGGCGGAGGTGACGAGCAGTTCCGCGTTGGCGACGATGCCGTTGAGCGGCGTGCGCAGCTCGTGCGGCATCATCATCGAGATGTGCGTGCGCAGCGAGGTGAGCTTGCGCTCGGCGTCGTCGCGGACGGTCTTGACCTTGCGCAGCCGGGCGTTCACGGCGGCATAAAGCTCGTCCACCTTGAACGGCTTGGGCAGGTAGTCGTCGGCGCCGAGCTCCATGCCGTGCCGCATGCCGGCGGAATCGGCCATGCCGGTCATCAGGATGAAGGGGATGGCGGCGGTGGCGGCGTCTTCGCGCAGCTTGGTCAGCGTGGTGTAGCCGGAACCCTGCTTGTCCATGTTGACGTCGCAGAGGATGAGGTCGGGCAGGAATTGGCGCGCCTTGGTGCTGCCGTCGGTGCTATCAAACGCCTCGATAACCTCGAAGCCCTGCTGCTCCAGCGCCAGCCGGATCATTTCGCGCAACCAGGATTCGTCGTCAATTACTAGGATTTTGCTCATGGACTGTTCCGGCGGATGCAGCAGTTTCCGCGCCTTTGCCCCGGTTGCAACAAAAAAATTGCCGCGTCAGATTATTTCCGCTGGTCGAGCGGGACATAGGGATTGATGGTCTTGCCGGTGTAAATCTGGCGCGGCCGGTAGATGCGGCTCTTCGGCTCCTCCATGATTTCCTTGTAATTCGCAATCCAGCCGGGCATCCGGCCGATGGCGAAAATTACGGTGAACATTTCCAGCGGAATGCCGATGGCGCGCATGATGATGCCGCTGTAAAAATCCACGTTCGGATAAAGCTTCCGCTCGACGAAATAAGAATCCTTCAGCGCCGCCTCCTCCAGCTTCTTCGCGATGTCCAGCAACGGGTCAGTGATGTGCAATTTGGACAGGACATCGTCGCACGCTTTTTTGATGATCGTGGCGCGCGGGTCGTGGTTCTTGTAAACACGGTGGCCGAAGCCCATGAGTTTTTTGCCGCTGTTCTTGTCCTTCGCCGCCGTGATGAATTTCGAGCCGTCGTCGCCGGAGTTGTGGATGTCGGCGAGCATTTCCAGCACCGCTTGGTTCGCGCCACCGTGCAGCGGCCCCCAGAGCGCGCATACGCCGGCGGCGCAGCTTGCAAAAAGATTTGCCTGGCTGGACGCCACCATGCGGACGGTGGAAGTGGAACAGTTTTGCTCGTGATCCGCGTGCAGCAGGAAAATCAGGTCGAGCGCCTTGACCACTTCCGGTTTGATTTCAAAATCCTCATACGGCATCGAGAACAGCATGTGCAGGAAGTTCGCGGTGTATTTGTAGTTCTGCTTCGGATAGATCAGCGGCAGCCCCTTCGACTTGCGGTAGGAATACGCCGCAATCGTCCGCACTTGCGAGATCAGTTTCGCCACATAAATGTCGAATTGTTTGTTCTTGCCCCATTTCCAGTTCATCAACCCGTCGTCGAAACAGCTCGCCGCATTGATCATCGAGGACAAAATCGCCATCGGGTGCGCCCCCGACGGAAAGCCCTCGAAATGATATTTCATGTCCTCGTGCAGATACTGGTGATCCGTCAGCAGGTCGGAGAACGCCTTTAACTGCGCGCGGTTCGGCAGGTCGCCGTAGATGATCAGATACGCCGTCTCGATGAAGTTGGATTTCTCCGCCATCTGCTCGATGGGGATGCCGCGATAGCGCAGGATGCCCGCGTCGCCGTCAATGAAGGTGATGTTGCTGACGCACGAGCCGGTATTGCCGTAGCCGTCATCAATCGTGATGTAGCCGGTGGTCGCGCGCAGCGCCGACACGTCCACGGCCTTTTCGTTCTCGCTGCCGGTCAGGGTGGGCAGCGTGTAAGTTTTTCCATCCAGTTCAAGTTTGGCGGTGTTGCTCATGGCTCCTTTAATTCATTGAAAGGTTAAAATTCAATTATTGAAAATTTGCCGGTGAAAAGAAAAATTGCAAGCCGTGAAAAGCAAAATTGCAACATTTTCGCGCCGCCGCACGTCAGTCCTCGCTTTCATCGCCATGCCCCGCGCAGCCACATCCGGCCAGTTCAATGCAATCTTTGCAAAGCGTCTGGCTGGCAATCTCCAGCCCGTCAAAGCTCCCGCACCGCGCACACGCGGCGTTTTCATGGGCGTTGGTTTCCGCAGCCGTCTTCACGCCTTGGAGAAATTCTCCGCCAGCGCGATCGCCTTCCGCATCGCCATGGATTTGTTGATCGTCTCCTGATACTCGCCTTCCGGCGTCGAATCATTCACCCAGCCGCCACCGGCTTGGACGTAAGCCTGGCCGTCCTTCACCAGCGCAGTGCGGATGGTGATGCAGGTGTCGAGATTACCGTTGAAGGAAAAATAGCCGACGCAGCCCGCGTAGGTGCCGCGCGTGGTTTGCTCCAGTTCGGAAATGATCTGCATCGCGCGGATTTTCGGCGCGCCACTGACGGTGCCGGCCGGAAACGTCGCGCGCATCAAATCGTAATTTGATTTGCCGGCGGCCAATTTTCCCTCCACCTGCGAAACAATGTGCATGACGTGGCTGTAACGCTCCACGATCATCAAATCCTTCACCTGCACGCTGCCGAAATCGCACACGCGGCCGATGTCGTTGCGCGCGAGATCCACGAGCATGACGTGTTCGGCGCGTTCCTTCGGGTCGGCGAGCAATTCCTTTTCCAGCGCCAGATCTTCTTCCTCATTTTTGCCGCGCCGGCGTGTGCCGGCGATGGGGCGGATCTCCACCTTGCCCTCCTCACAGCGGACGTGCAGTTCCGGCGACGCACCGACCAGCGCGAAACCATCGAGCTCCAGCAAAAACATATATGGCGACGGATTGATGCTGCGCACCGCGCGGTAAATATCCACCGGCGACGCCGTAACCGGTGCGGAAAATCGCTGCGAGCCGACCACCTGGATGATGTCGCCCGCCGTGATATATTTCTTGGCCGTCTCGACGTTGGTAAAAAACTTTTCCGGCGTCTGGTTGGATTCAAAGGCGACCGGCGGCACTTCCGCCGGCAGCGACACCGGCTGGTGTTCGCACGGCTGTTCCAGCAGCGCGATGATGCGGTCAATCTCGCTTGTCGCATTTTCGTAGGCGTCGGCGGGACTTTCGGCGTCGTCCAGCACGGCGTTCACCAAAATCGTGATGGTCTGCTGCGCGCGGTCGAAGGTCAGCAACTGGTCGGCGATGAGAAAATACATCACCGGCGTTTTCAATTCATCCGCTGGCGGGCGCGGCACCGAGGGTTCCACGTCGTGGATGAATTCGTAGCCGATGAAGCCGATGGCACCGCCGGTGAAGCGCGGCAAACCCGGCGTGGCCACCGCGCGGAATTTTTTCATCACGCGCTCGACCATTTCCAATCCGTCCTTCACCTCGCGCCCGACCACGGCACTTTCCGTGATCCGGCCATTTTCAATCACCTGAATGTGCTGGCCGTCCTGCCGGATGACCGCGCGCGGGTTGCAGCCGACGAACGAGTAGCGCCCCACGTGCTCGCCGCCCTCGACGGATTCAAAGAGGAACGATTCGCCTTGGCCTCGGATTTTGCGGTAGGCCGAGAGCGGTGTTTCCAGGTCGGCCAAAATGCGGCGCGCGACGGGAATGAGATTTCCCTGCGTCGCGAGTATCAAAAAGTCATCGGCGGTCGGCGAATACATGAATCATATTTAGTCGAAGTCAGCAGAAAATAAAAGCTCGAAGCCGCCGAATCTGTGTTTCATCTGTGAAAATCTGTGGCTAAAATTCGGCCGTGCATCTGGCCCATCTGCGACTCCGAGACTTCCGCAATTACGCGCGGCTGGACGTGGATTTTGCGCCCGGCTTCCACCTGCTGCTCGGCGACAACGCGCAGGGCAAGACCAACATTCTCGAAGCCGTTTATCTCATGGCGACTTTGCGATCCTTTCGCGGCGTCGGCGGCGCGCAGATGATCCGGCATGGCGCGAAAGGCTATTTCGTCGGCGGCAACGTGGTGGGGCAGGGCGACCACGAAATCAAAATGTATTGGGCGTTGCGCGAACGGAAGCTTACGCTCGACGGTCAGCCCGTGAAAAAGCTCGCGGATTATCTCGGTGCGCTCCGCACGGTGGTTTTCTGCACGGAAGATGTGCAGCTCATCAAAGGAACTGCCCGCGCGCGGCGGCGGTTCCTTGACCTGCTACTGGCGCAGACACAGCTGGGTTATCTGCCATTGCTTCAGCGTTACATGCACACCGTCCGCGCCCGCAACGCGCTGCTCAAACAGCGCACCGTGGACGAGGCTGCGCTGGAAAGTTTCTCCGCTGAACTCGTCAAGCTTGGCAACGAAATTGTCCGCGCCCGCCGCGAGCTGGTGCCGAAATTTTCTCCGCTCGCACGGCTGGCGTATCGGCGCATTTCGAATGGCGCGGAGGAGCTGCGCATCGAATACCAGCCCAGCGTGAAAAACGATTTCGCCGTGGAACTTGCGCAATCGCGCCCGCGCGAAAGAAGTTTTCGCGCGACGCTCGTCGGGCCGCACCGCGACGATTTGCAGTTGTTGCAGAATGAAAAATCCGCCGCGCAGTTTGGCAGCGAGGGCCAGAAGCGCACGCTGGCCATCGCGTTGAAAATGGCGCAGGCGGAATTTCTCGCCGGCATTCACGGCTCGCCGCCAATTCTGCTAATTGACGACGTGATGGGCGAACTGGACGTGAAGCGTCGCAGCGGCTTCCTGCCGCTGCTGGACGCGGCGCGCCGAACCAGCGGCCAGGTGTTCATGACCTGCACCGAGGAAAACTGGCCAAGCGAACTGGGCGGGGATTTGCACCGGTGGGAGGTTCACGCCGGGACGTTGCGGAAGCAAACATCGAACATTCAACATTGAACGCCCAACGTCCAATCAACCGAACAGCGTGAACCTTGGGCGTTCAATGTTGAATGTTGGACGTTGAATGTTTTCCCGCTATGCTTGTCCCATGCGAATTTTGTCAGGCATCCAGCCCAGCGGCACGCTGCACCTCGGAAATTATTTCGGGATGATGCAGCCTGCCATCGCGCTCCAGGAAAAAGGCGAGGCGTTTTATTTCATCGCGGACTACCACTCGATGACCTCTCTGTTCGACGCGGCCGAACGGCGGAAAAATTCCCTGGACGTCGCGCTGGATTTTCTGGCGTGCGGCCTCGATCCGAATAAATCCGTCTTCTTCCGCCAGTCTGACGTGCCGGAAGTGACCGAACTGGCTTGGATTCTCTCGACGCTCACGCCGATGAGCCTGCTGGAAAAATGTCATTCCTTCAAAGACAAGTCCGCGAAAGGTCTGCCGGTGAACCACGGACTTTTCGCGTATCCGGTGCTGATGGCGGCGGATATTTTGATTTACGACTCGAACATCGTGCCGGTCGGTCAGGACCAGAAGCAGCACGTCGAAGTCACGCGCGACATCGCCATCAAGTTCAACGAAGCCTACGGCGAAACTTTCGTTATCCCCGAGCCGCAAATCAAAGGTGAGACTGCGAAAGTTCCCGGTCTCGACGGCGAAAAAATGAGCAAAAGCTACGGCAACACGCTGGAAATTTTCGGCGAGGAAAAGCCCCTGCGCAAAAAAGTCATGGGTATCAAGATGGATTCCCGCACGCCGGAAGAACCCAAGCCGGACGCCGATCAAAACCTTGCCATCCAATTGCTCAAGCTCGTCGCACCCGCCAATGTTGGCAAAGAATATGAAGATAAGCTGCGCGCCGGCGGCCTCGGCTATGGCGACTTGAAGAAGGCGTTGTTTGGGCATTACTGGAATCATTTTGCCGAAGCCCGGAAAAAACGCGCCGAGCTTGCAGGCAATCTGAGTTATGTCAACAGCGTGCTTGCTGATGGCGCAAGCAAAGCTCGCACTTTGGCGCAAAAAGTTTTGAAACGCGCCCGCAAAGCCAGCGGATTGGAATGAATCCGCCTGCCGCAAATCAAACTGCGGCACGCCTCCGTTTGCGTTTGACCGCCACGGCGGAGACCATCGTGCGCTCCGGTCATCCGTGGGTTTTTGGTGACAGCATCCGCGAGCAGAACCGCGTCGGCAAAACCGGCGAACTCGCGGTGATTTACGACCGCAATGACAAGTTTCTCGCTGTCGGCTTGTTTGATTCTGATTCGCCTATCCGCGTCCGCATCCTGCATGCGGGCAAGCCGCAAACCATTGATTCTACTTGGTGGAAAACGCATCTGGAAAAATCGCTGGAACGTCGCGCGAAACTTTTTGATGCGACCACCACCGGCTATCGCCTGATTCACGGCGAGAGCGACGGCTGGCCGGCCCTGGTGCTGGACAAATACGATGCGACGCTCGTGCCGAAAATATATTCCGCCGCGTGGCTGCCGCGACTGGATGAAATTCTTGCGCTGCTCAAAGAAAAAATTCCATGCGAAAGGATCGTTTTGCGTTTGAGCCGGAATATTCAGCCGTTGGCGGAAAAACAATTTCAAAAACGCGACGGGCAAATCCTTTCCGGTGCCGCACCGGAAGGCGCGGTTGTTTTTTTCGAGAACGGAAAACGGTTTGAGGCTGATGTTTTACGCGGGCAGAAAACGGGGTTTTTCCTCGACCAGCGCGAGAACCGGGCGGAAGTCGAAAAACTTGCGGGCGGAAAAAAAGTTTTGAACGCGTTCAGTTTTTCCGGCGGCTTCTCGGTTTACGCCGCGCGCGGCGGCGCAAAATCCGTGACTGATTTGGACATCAGCGCACACGCGCTCGAATCGGCAAAAAGAAATTTTGCGCTGAATGAAAATTTCCCAACGGTCGCAAATTGTCGTCATGAAACCGTGCAAGCTGACTGTTTTGATTGGCTGGAAAAAACTTCAGATAAGTTCGAGTTGATTGTGCTCGACCCGCCGTCGCTCGCCAAACGCGCGACGGAACGTGAGGGTGCCATCCGCGCTTACGAACGCTTAAATTCGCTGGGAATCATGCGGCTTTCGCGCGATGGGATTTTGGTGGCCGGCTCGTGTTCCGCGCACGTTTCCGCGCCGGAATTTTTCGACGCCGTGCGCCGCGCGGCCGCTAAATCAGGAAGAAAATTTACCGAGCTAAAAACCTTGCAGCATCCGCCGGATCACCCGGCTGGTTTCAAGGAGGCGGAGTATTTAAAAGTCATCTATCTGAAATTTGTCTGAGCTTCACACGATTTTCAGTTTCGGCAAATCCTGCGAATCCACCAGGCCCACCGGCTCGTTCTTGGCGTTTACGACGATGAGGTCGTCAATGTTCCGCTCGTTAAAAATCTTCAGCGCTTCCACCGCCAGCGCGTCGTCCCGCACGCAAATCGGATTGCGCGTCATGATTTTCTGGAGCGGCTGCGACAAGAAATTTTCATCGGTCGCCATGCGCCGGCGGAAATCGCCGTCGGTGAAAATGCCGGCGAGTTTGCCGCGTGCGTTCACGACCGCTAGGCTGCCGGACTTCGCGTGTGTCATCACGAGCAACGCTTCCTTCACGGAAAGATTCTCGCTGGCAATCGCGTTGCGCTCGCCGCTACGCATGATTTCGCCGACTTTCAAAAGCATGGCGCGCCCAATTGCGCCGCTGGGATGATACTTGGCAAAATCTTTCTGCCTGAAGCCGCGGGCTTGGAGAACGGCCATCGCCAGCGCGTCGCCCATGACGAGCGTGGCGGTAGTGCTGCTGGTCGGCGCGAGGTTGAACGGACACGCTTCCTTCGGAACTTTGACGTTGAGCGAAACGTCGCTGTGCCGCGCGAGCGAAGATTTCAAGTTGCCGGTGAGCGAAATTATTTTTACGGAAAACCGTTTGAGCGCGGGCAATAAATTCAGCAGCTCATCCGATTCGCCGGAATAACTTAACGCGAGGATCACATCGCCATCATTGATGATTCCGACGTCACCGTGCAGCGCATCCACGCTGTTGAGCACGACGGCGGTGGAGCCGGTGCTGGTGAGCGTGGCGGCGATTTTCGCGCCGACATTGCCGGATTTGCCGATTCCAACAATGACAATTTTTCCGCGCGACTTGAGCGCCGCGATGATGGTTTCGACGGCGCGGTCAAAGGATTTGTCGAGCTGCGCACGCACGGCCTTGAGCGCGGCCAGTTCGATGTCGAAGACTTCACGGGCTTTTACAAGGTGGCTCATAATTCAATCCACGTTGGGATACGAACCAAGGATTTTGACGAAGTTGCAATGCTTGCCGAGTTGCTGGATGGCCTTGGCCACTTTTACGTCCTGATAATGTCCGGCGCAATCAATGAAGAAGAAATACTCCCACGCCTTGCGCTTGCTGGGGCGGGATTCGATTTTCGTCATGTTGATCTTGAACTTGCGGAACGCGGCGATGGCCTCGTGCAGCGCGCCAGACTTGTCGGCCACGCTCAACATCAGGCTGGTGCGGTCGTCGCCGGTCGGCGGCGAACATTGCCGGCCAAGAACGATGAAGCGTGTGACATTGACGGAATTGTCCTGGATGTCCTGCGCCAGAATTTTCAGCCCATACTTTTCTGCGGCCAAAACGCCGCCGAGCGCGGCGGAGAATTTTTCCTTCGCCGCGAGTTCGGCGGAACGCGCGTTGGACGAGGTCTCCACGATTTCTACGCGCGGCAGATTTTTCGCGAGCCAGCCACGGCATTGCGCGAGCGACTGCGGGTGGACGTAAAGTTTTTTGATTTTCGCGCGTGGAGAATTGCTCATCAGGCATTGCTTAATCTTTAGCAGCACCTGCGAAACGATTTTCAAATCGCTGTCCACGAACATGTCGAGCGTGTGGGTGACGACGCCTTCGGTGGAATTTTCCACCGGCACCACGCCGTAATCCGCGCTCTTCTTGGCCACCTCGGTGAACACGTCGCCGATGGTTTTTTGCGCGGCGTAATTCAAACTCGCGCCAAATTTTTGGATTGCGGCCTGATGCGTGAACGTCGCCTCCGGCCCGAAATACGAGATGGTCATGGTCTTTTCGAGCGCGAGCGCGCTGGACATGATTTCTCGGTAAATACTGCGGAGTTGCTCGCTGGTGATTGGCCCGGCGTTGTGGGCGCAGACGCGGTCGAACACGGCGCGTTCGCGGTGTGGTGCGTAAATTTCCTCGCCGGCCGCCAGCTTGATTTCGCCGATGGCGAGGACGTGGCGCGTGCGCGCGTTGAGCAGTCGGACGATATGCGCGTCCAGTTTGTCAATCGCCTGACGATGTTCAGCAAGGCTCATTTCGAGGAAGAATGATGAATTAGCGATGAAGAATCAATCCGTTCGTGTGGTTTTATTCATTGACTTCCCGTGCTAAAAACCTATGCTCCGCGTTCCTAAATTTTGCGGGAATTTGCCCGTGGCAAGTTGTCCCCGCTCCCGGAAGGATGTGAGTGTAATGACAGAGATTAAACTGAAAAAAGGCGAACCTGTGGAACGTGCGTTGCGGCGGCTGAAGAAAAAAGTCGACCGCGAAGGCACGCTCAAGATTGTGCGCAGCCGCCGGCAGTTCGAGAAACCGAGCGCCGTCCGCCGGCGCAAGGAAAAGGTCTCCCGCTTCTCCGCCATGCTCGCCGCGCGCCACGCTGACGATTAGTTTTCGTTGAAGCCTTGAATTATCAAATCGTTAAATCGTTGCATTGGCGCGGCGATTTAACGATTCTTGTTTTTTGCGATTCAATAATGTAACGATTCTACGGTTCAACCAATGTATTCCTTTTCAACCTGCTGGAATTCCGCGCGCCACACGGACGGCCGCGCGATGCTGCGCGAAATCCGCGAACTGGGCTTTGACTATGCCGAGTTGAGCCACGGCATCCGCATCAGCCTGCTGCCAGGCATTTTCGAGGCCGTGAAAGCGGGCGAGATCAGGATTTCCAGCCTGCACAATTTTTGTCCGCTGCCGGTCGGGGTCGAGAAGGCCGCGCCGAACCTCTACGAATTTTCTTCCGACAAGGAACGCGACCGCCAGCTCGCCGTCAAACACACCTTGAACACGCTGGATTTTGCCGTGAAGATTGGCGCGCCGCTGGTGGTGCTGCATTTCGGCAGCATGGACTTGAAGGATTACACCGGCAAGCTCAAGGAGCTGCTCGAACGCGGTGAAAAAGGTTCGCCCAAATTTCAAAAAATCGTCGCCGAGGCGAATGCCGCGCGCGAGGCGAAGAAAAAGAAATTCTTTGACCACGCCTGCGACACGCTGCGCGAACTTTATGGCGAGGCGAAACATCGGGGCGTGAAGTTCGGCATTGAAATTCGGGAAGCCGTGGAAGAACTGCCGGTGGAATCCGATTTCGCCGCGCTGCTGAAGGAATTTCCCGCCCCGGTGGCCTATTATTGGCACGACACCGGCCACGCGCAAATCAAGCAAGACCTTGGCTTCATTGACCACGCGAAGTTTTTGGCCGAGCGCGCCGACCGGTTGGCTGGCTTCCACATTCATGACGTGAAATTTCCCGCGCGCGACCATTTTCCGCCCGGCGGCGGCGACATTGATTTCGCTGCACTCAAGCCGTTTGTAAAACCAGAGCACATCAAAGTTTTTGAACTGAGCCCCAAGGTTCCGCTCGACTCCGTGACCCGCAGCATCGCGCATCTGAAACGCATCTGGGGCGAAGAATAAATTTACGATATACGATTTGCGATTGACGAGTTGATTGGCAAATGGCCGCGTAAATCGTATATCGTAAATCGCAAATGATCGCCGATTTGCCAAAAACCATCGCGCAAAGAATCGTTGCCCAACTGCAACAGGCTGGTTTCGCCGCGTTTTGGGTGGGCGGCTGTGTGCGCGATTTTTTGCTCGGGCGCGCGCCGCAGGATTTTGACATCGCCACGGATGCCAAACCGGAGCAAGTCGAAAAACTTTTTCGCAAAACCATTCCGGTCGGCAAAAAATTTGGCGTCATCATTGTCGTTGAAGGCGGGCATCAATTCCAAGTCGCGACGTTTCGCGCCGAGGCGGATTATCAGGACGGCCGCCGACCGGAGAAAGTTGTTTTCGCCAATGCCGAGGCTGATGCCTTGCGTCGCGACTTCACGGTAAACGGGCTTTTCTACGATCCGCTGACGGAAAAAATCCACGATTGGGTTGCCGGCGAAAAAGATTTGCGCGCAAAAACAATTCGGACAATTGGCAAACCGGAGGAGCGCTTTGGCGAGGATCATTTGCGGATGCTGCGTGCCGTGCGGTTCGCCGCGCAATTGAATTTTGAGATTGAGCCAAAAACTTTTGCCGCCGTTCAAACGTTCGCAACAAAAATTCAAGTCATCAGTGCCGAACGCGTGCGGGATGAGTTGTTGAAATTATTTTGTCCGTCGCACGCGAGCCGTGGCTTGGTTTTGCTGCGCGACAGCGGCCTGCTGCCGTTCGTCCTGCCCGAACTGGTTGCGACCATTGCCTGCGAGCAGTCGCCCGATTTTCATCCCGAAGGCAGCGTGTTCAATCACATTGGTTTGATGCTGGAAAAACTTCCGGCGGACGCGCACGAATCATTGCCGTGGGCGGTTTTGTTGCACGACATCGCGAAGCCGGTGACGGCGGAGCGTGATGCGCCGACGGGCAGAATCCATTTCCATGGCCACGAAAAAATTGGGGCGGTCATGGCGGAAACCATTTTACGGCGGCTGAAATTTCCAAATCAGCAGACGGAAGAAATCGTCGAAGCGGTGCGGCATCACATGCAATTCAAGGATGTGAAACTGATGCGCAAGGCGACGCTGCGGCGTCTGTTGATGCGGAAAACCTTTCCGTTGGAATTGGAATTGCACCGGCTGGATTGCCTTGGGTCTTCGGGCAATTTAGAGAATTACAATTTTTTGCTGGAACAGGCGGCGGAGTTGAAAAATCAGCCGCAAATCCACCCGCCGCTGTTGACGGGAAATGATTTGATGGCGCTGGGCGTCAAGCCGGGCAAGGAACTCGGCGCGTTGCTGGCGGAAATCCGCGAGCGGCAACTGGCGGATGAATTGCCGACGCCGGACGCCGCACGGGCGTGGCTGAAGAAAAAACTTTCGGGCTAATACTTCAGCGGGCAGAAATCAATCGAGCGGATTTCGATGTCGCCGCCCTCGCTCTGGATGCCGATGTAGCCGGAGTTGAGGGTGCATTCGGTGGTCTCGTTGACAAACTTGCCGTTGATGAAGGACTCGACGTGGTTGTGGAGGCAGATGGTTTCGGCCTTGTTCCATTCGCCGACGGCATTTTCCACCGAGTCGCCGCGCAGTGGGATGGGCGTGTTTTTGTCCATGCCCTTGTGCTCCTTGGATTCGGCGCCTTCCATCAAAAACAAATCGCCCTGGTGGTCATGCTTGCCCTGCACCTGGACGCACATCGGCCAGACTTTGTCGGGCGGCTGGATGTGGACGAGGACGCCGGTGTTGTCGGCCTTGGGCGCGATTTTGATAAAGCGCCAGACGACGGTGAGAAAATAATTGCTGTAAACCTGCGTGGTGCGGAGGTAGCCGATGGGCTTGCCCGTGCAATGAATGACGCCGTTGGTCACGCTCCAGGTTTTCAGCGGGTCGGCGTTGTCCTTCATGCAAAACGTCCAGCCGGTAAAATCTTTCTGGTTGAAGAGTGCGACGGACATTTCGCGGTTGGGTGGCGGGTAAGTCGAATCGCTGTCCTGTGCCAGCCCGGTTTGCGCCAACGCCAGCGCCAGAAAAATAATTACCACGACAGATTTCATGCGGCGAGAATCGTCCGGCTCAGCGTGCAAGTCAAGCGCGCGGCGACAGCAGTTTTTCGACGCGTCCGCAAACCAGCGCGGGCGGCAGGGCGCGCAAACACTCGTCGGTTTTCTCGATGGCGCAGCGCGCCGACAGGCACGGCGAGCAGGGGAGGTCGAGGCGCAAAACATTTTCGAGCTGGCCGTAGGGGCCGGTGCGGCGCGGCTCGGTCGGGCCGAACAGCGCGACGAGCGGCTTGCCGAGCGCGGCGGCAGCGTGCATCGGGCCGGTGTCGTTCGTGACCATTAAATCGCAGCGGCGCACCCACTCGACCATTTCGGGCAGCGACGTCGCGCCGCACAGGTTCAAAACTTTTTCTGGCGCGGCTTGCAAAATGATTTCGCCCAACGGCTGGTCGCCTTTGTCGCCGAGGATGGCGAAGCGGGCGTCAGGGAATTTTTCGGCAAGTGTGCGAACAAGTTCGGCAAAATATTTTGCTGGCCAGCGTTTGTTTTTCCAGCGCGCGCCGGGCTGCAATAAAACCAGTTTTGAGTTTTCTTCCGGCCATTTTGATTTTATGGCGGCGGAAACTTCCGGGCGTTCGGGCAGCCATTGGAAATTTTTGTGAACCGGCACGCCGAGTGGCGGCAGCACGGACAGATACCAGTCCACGGCGTGCGTGTGGAAACTTTTGCGCGGAGCGGCGTAGTCGTAGAAACCGCGCGCGCCTTCGCGGACTTCGTCAAGGCCGGCGAGGAATTTTCCGCGCGCGAGCCACGCGAACGTGGCGCTGCGCAGGAGGCATTGCAGGTCAATGACGAGGTCGAAATGTTGCGCGCGCAGCCACTGGACGCTGCGGAGCATTTCCGGCCAGTGCTGCGGTTTCGCCCAGCGTTTGCGCTCGAAACGGACGATGCCGGCCAGATCCGGATCGCCTTCGAGGAGCGGGGCGAGCGCGGAGTCAAGCCACCAGAAAATTTTGGCGGTGGGATAATGCAGCTTCAGCAACCGCAGCACGGGCAACGCTTGAATCACGTCGCCGAGCGAACTGGGTTTGAGAATGAGGATTTTCAACGGCCGTAAGCGAGCCGTTCGGCGAGGCGTTCCGGAAGTCCGGCGGCGCGGATTTTGGTCTGCGCGGTCTCGATGTCGTAGTCGAGGCGGCGGAGTTCAATCGTCTGCGCGTCCATGTCGTAGATGACGTAGGCGGACTTGGGATTGTTGTCGCGCGGCTGGCCGACGGCGCCGACGTTGATGAAATATTTCTTGGACGGGTCCACCTTGAACTTCGAGTAGGTGCCACCGCGCACGACGGTGTCGCGCATGAAGGCGACGGGCACATGCGTGTGGCCGAAGAAGCACATTTGCGTGTTTTGATACGGAAAACTGGCGGCGGCGGCGAGCTTGTCGAACACGTAGCCCCAGCGGTCGGGCGCGTCGAGCGTGGCGTGCACCATCGTGAAGTTCGCGGCCAGGCGGGAGTATTTTAATTCGCGCAGCCAGGTTTTTTCCTCGTCGTCAAGCTGGTTGCGCGTCCAGTGGACGGCGTCGGCGGCGTGCGGGTTGAAACCTTCGAGATGATCGTTGCTGGAGCAGTATTCGTCGTGGTTGCCCTTGACGCAGGGGATGTTCATGTCACGGACAATCTGGAGACATTCCTTGGGGTTGGCGTTGTAGCCGACGACATCGCCGAGGCAGACGATGTGCGTGGCGTTTTGGGCACGGATGTCTTCCAGCACGACCTGGAAGGCTTCCAGGTTGCCGTGGATGTCGGCGATGATGGCGTATTTCATTTCCTAGCGAACGATCTCAAATCCCCTAAATTCATTTTTAGCGTCCGCCCAAGTTACCTGCTCGTCGCGGATAAATCCAGCAAGACCTGCATCGTGCAGCGCGGCGTGGAAAGCCTCGAGTTCCGCGCGGTGGCTTTCGGCGACGAGTTCCACGCGGCCATCGGGCAAATTTTTTATCATGCCGGTGATTTCAAAGCCGGTGGCGACGGTCTTGGCGGTGTAGCGGAAGCCGACGCCCTGCACGCGGCCGGAGAAAAAAACCGTCATCCGGCGGCGCGCGGCGTTGGGAGCCGGTGGCGACATGGCGGGATGAAGCCAAAGCCGCGCGCGGGATGCAATGTTTTTTGACGTGGCCGCGCAAAGTTTTCTCTTTTTGGTTTGACCGGACGGCGGTTATGACGTAATCACTTCGTGCTGCCACTCATAAATTTTGCGCCCGGTTTTTTTAGAGTGGCAGGTTGTGTAACTCATGCTGAATACCAAGTCATTTTTGACCGTCGATTTCGGAGCCGGCAGCCTCAAGCTCGCCGAGTTTGAGATTGACGAGGCGGGCGGATTGCGGCTGAAAAATTTTGCCATCAAGCCGCTCGGGCTGGAAGGCTCGCAGGAGGCCACGCGCGAAAAAATCATTTTGCAGGCGTTGCAGGAGGCCATCGCCGAGCAGGGCATCAAGTCCAAAAACATCAACGTCTGCGCGCCGGGCTTCCACGTTTTTTCCAAGTTCGTCAAGCTGCCGCCGGTGGACGCGGCCAAGGTCGGCCAGATCATCCAATACGAGGCGCAGCAGAACGTGCCGTTCCCGTTGAGCGAAGTGGTGTGGGATTATCAGATCCTCGGCTCCGCCACGAGCGGCGAACTCGAAGTGCTGCTCGTCGCCATCAAGTCGGACATCGTCGAAGGGCTTTTCCGCGTGGCCGAACAGGCGAAGCTGAAGTTGAGTCTTTGCGACGCCTCGCCCGCCGCACTGTGCAACGCGTTCCGCTATAATTATCCCGACCTTGAAGACTGCACCATGCTGCTCGACATCGGCGCGAAGACGAGCAATCTGCTGTTCTTCGAGAAGGGCAAGGTTTTTTCGCGCAGCATCAATCTGGGCGCGAACATCATCACCCAGGATTTCGCGAACGAGGCAAAATTAAAATTTGCCGACGCGGAAAAACTGAAAATCGCGGAAGGCTTCGTCAGCCTCGGCGGCGCCTATGAGGAACCGGACAATCCGAACCAGGCGGCCATTTCGAAGATTGCGCGGCAGTTCATGACCAAGCTGCATATTCAAGTCAACCAGACGATGCAGTTTTACCGTGGCCAGCAGGGCGGCACGGCACCGCAGCGGTTGTTTTTGTCCGGCGGCGCGAGCATCATGCCTTACACGGCGCAGTTCTTTGCGGAAAAACTGAACGTGCCGGTGGAGTATTTCAACCCGTTCCGCAACGTGCAGATTGACCCGGCCATCAACCTCGAAGAGCTGTCGCGCGTGGCGCACGGCCTCGGCGAAGTCGTCGGCCTCGGCCTGCGCAATCTGGCGACCTGCCCGGTGGAAATGAATTTGATGCCCGACAGCACGCTGCGCTGGCAGGCGATGAACCAGAAGAAGCCGTATTTTGTCGCCACCGTGTTCAGTTTGGTGCTGGTGGCGTTCGGCGTCGGGTATTTATTCCAGACGCTGGCGGTCAACAAGGAGAAGGAAATTGAGCGGCTGAACCCCAAGGTCGCCGAACTCGGCGCCAAGGTGGAACATTTCAACTCAGCCTACAAAAAGCTGCAGCAGACGCAGGCCGAGGCCGGCCAGATCATGACGTGGCTGCAGCAGCGTTATTACTGGGGCGATTTTCTGGCGGAAATGCGCCGTGCGCTCATCCGTTCCGAGACGGATATCCAGAAGAAGCTGGCCGCGCAAAAACCGAATGTGGATGTGGGCATCTGGATTGAAACGATGACATCCGCCGCGAATCTCGGGGCGGCTACCGGTGCCGCTCCGTCTGCGCAGATGCCCGGCATAGGGATGCCACCGGGGATGCCGCCCGGATTTCCCGGTGGAATGCCGCCCGGCGGTAATCCCAATATGCCGCCGCCCGGCGGTGCCGCCCCGCCGGCGGCCGGCAGCGCCAACAATGCCATCACGCTCGTCTGTCGCGCGGTTAACCTGACCAGCCTGGATCCGTCGGCCAGCAGCGAAATCGCCTATGCGGTCGAGAACGAGATAAAAAACTCGCCGCTGGTGGATCCCAAGGCGACGCAGTTGACCGGCCAGATCACGCCGGATGAAACCACCGGCACCTTCACGTTCACGGTGAATGTGACGCCGCTCAACCCCCTGAATTTTTGATATGGGCTGGATCAAGCGAAACCTGTTTTTTGTGATCGGCGGCGTCGTGGCTCTCGGGCTGCTCGGCGCGGGCGGCTTCTACATTTACAAGGGTTGGAATCGCAACTCCGACGCGGCGGACAAGCTCCAGGAAATTTATGGCACGCTGAAAAATCTCCAGCAGCAGAAGCCCTCGCCCGGCAACAGCAAGATTGACAACACCAAGATCGCGCGGGAGCAGCACCGGCAACTGCGTGAGTGGATTGACGCCGCCGGAAAATATTTTCAGCCCATCCCGCCCATCCCGGCGGACAACGTCACCAGCGAGGCCTATGCCGGGGAGTTGCGCCGCACCGTGGACACGCTGCAGCGCGACGCGGACAGCGCTGGCGTAGTGCTACCGCCGAAATACAATTTTTCTTTTTCCGCGCAGCAGCCGCTGATGAAATTTGCGGACGGCAGTCTGGAACCACTGGCGGTGCAGCTCGGCGAGGTCAAGGCGATTGCGGAGGCGATTTTTGCGACCCGCGTCAATGCTCTGGACAGCATCCAGCGCGTGCGGGTTTCCGCCGACGACGCCGCCGGGCCGGCCGGCGACTACATTGATGACCATGCGGTCACCAACGACCTCGCGGTGTTCACGCCGTATGTGGTCACGTTCCGCTGCTTCACCCCGGAGCTCGCGCGGATTATTAGCGCGTTTGCGACCGCCTCCAACACCTTTTTGATCAAGGCCATCAACGTCCAGCCGGCGGGCGCGACCTCGGCGGCCCTAGGCAATGCCGCCGGTGGGATGCCGGGCGTCGGAACACCCCCGGATGTCGGCATGCCGGGTAGGTTTTATCCGGGGAATCCGGGGGGAAATATGCCGCCGCCGCCGGTTCAGCCGCCGGTTCAGCCGGCGGTGGGTAAGGGCGGGCTGCAGACGATTTTGAAGGAGCAGCTCCTGCGCGTCTCGCTGGAAGTGGAAATCGTGAAACTGCTGCCGAAGCATTAAAATGCAATTCCTCAAAAAACATTACGAAAAGATCCTGCTCGGCGTGGTGCTGGCGGGTCTGATTGGCGTGCTGGTCTTCATGCTGTTCTACATTCAGGCGGACAAGCAGGCGATGGATGATGCCGCGCGCGATATCATCAACAACCCGTCGGCCAAGCCGTTGCCGGATCTGGATCCGGCGGCCCGGGACGCGGCGGTGACGCGGCTGCAATCGCCCTTTGCGATAGATTTTGAAACGGGCAACAAGACGTTCAATCCCTTCGAGTGGGTGAAAACTCAGGATAATAATTTGCTGGTTAGAAAAGACACCAAGACCGGCCCGCAAATGGCGGTGGTGACCAACATCACGCCGCTCTATCTGGTGCTGACCTTGGACTCGGTGATGACCAACGAGTTGGGCGCTCGCTATGTCATCGGCGTGGAAAAACAGGCGGCGGCGGTCGCCTCCAAGCGCCACCGAACGCAGCACTATGTTTCGGCGGGCGACAAGAACGAAACGTTTGAATTGTTGCAAGTGAAGGGCGCGCCGGAAAATCCCGATGCCTTGGTGCTCAAGGTGCTGGACACTGGCGAGACTGCCACCGTGACGCACGACAAGCCGTTCCGCCGTGTGGATGCCTACTCGGCGGACCTGCGTTACGACCCGGAAAAGAAGGCGTTTCACGGTTTGCGCGCCGGCTCCAAGGTTTCATTTAACGGCACCGACTATCAGGTGGCTGACATCAACCAGAACGAGCTGATCTTGGAAGACCAGTCGAATCAGAAAAAAACTCCTTTGCCATTTACGCCCTGACTGTTAAAAATCTGACATTGAACCGCGCCACTTTGAAGAACCTCACATTGCCATGACAAAAGCCGCCCTCCTTTTACTCGGCCTCGCCGTCCTGTTCGCCCTGCCCGCGACCGCGACCGCCCAGGACAATTCCACCGCCATCGCGGTCAACGAAGCCGTGCTGCGCCAGGCCAATACCATTGTGCTGCGGCAGAAGCTGGCCGAGGCGCACCGCGCCAGTCTGGCGGGTGAAACCGTCAACGCTGCCAAGCTTTATCAGGAGGCGTGCGAACTGTGCCAGCAAATCGGCTCCGGCATTGACGCGGAAACTGCCCAGGCCATCAATGGTCTGGCCAGCAACCGGCTGGCGCTGGCGCGGGAAGCCCAGAGCCGCGGGGATTTGCGCGAGGCCGATACGCAAACATTGCAGATCTTGCGGGTGGATCCGAATAACGCCGCCGCGCTGGCGTTCAAAAAGCAGAACGACCAGATGACCGCCGCCCTGAAAGGCCAGATTCCCAGCCGGGATGCCATGGAGCAGGCGTCGCAGATCAAGGCCCAGAATAGAGACGCTGGCACCCTCGTGCAGGACGGCCGGCTGCTTTACGAAATGGGCAAGCTGGATGATGCCGAGGCCAAACTGAATCAGGCGCTGGTAATCAATCCTGACAATCCAGCCGCCTTCTATTATTTGAACCTGATCCAGCAGGCCAAGTTTGTCCGGGAAGCCTCAACGCACACGGTGGATACCCAGCGGCGCATGTCACAGGTCGAGAAGCAGTGGATTTTGCCCTCTTCGAAAGTGCTGGATCCCAGCCGCCCGAATCCCTATGCCACCAACACCCTGATTTACACCGGGCCGGGGCGGCAGGCCATCGTTGCCAAGCTGGATCGTTTCCGGCTCGACACTGTTTCTTACGACGGCCTGCCGTTGAGCGAAGTGTTGCGCAACCTTTCGGAGCAGACCAGGCTGCGCGACCCGGAACGCAAGGGCATCAATTTCCTGATCAATCCCAATCCCGATTTGTCGGGTCAGGCGGTGGCTCCGCGCGAGGCGGCGGGCGGGCTTGGCGGCGGCCTGGGCGGGCCCGGTGCGCCGGCCATTGACCCGGCTACCGGCCTGCCGGCGGCCAATCCGGCGGCTGGTGGCGGCGGCGGGGAGGCAGTGGATGTCGGTGCCTACATCGTGAAAATCCCGAAGCTGGAGGATGTGCGTCTGGCGGATGTGCTGGATGCCATCGTGCTGGTGACCGACCATCCGATCAAATACACGGTGGAGGACTTTGCCGTGGTGTTTTCCGCGAAAGCGGCGGAGTCCCCCCAGCTCTTCACCCGCATCTTCAAGGTGGATCCGAACACGTTTTATTCCGGTCTGGAAAGTGTCGGCGCCATGTCCTTTGCCGGCGCCAGCGGCAACAGCAGCGGTGGCCAGGGCGGCGGCGGCAACAACGGTGGTGGCAACAACAACAGCGGCGGCGGCAACAATAACAATAACAGCGGCTCGGCCGTGGTCGGTGTCGTGAACGCCTTTGCCGGTGCCGGCGGCCTCCGCAGCAGCGGCAACAACGGTGGCGGCGGTGGCGGTGGTGGCGGTGGTGGTCAAGGTAGCACCGCAGTAAATCCACTCGCGGGCGCGGGCGGTGCCGGTGGTCGTGGCGGCGGTGGCGGTGGTGGCAATGTGGGCGGCGGCGGTGGCTTGCAATACGTCACCCAAATCACGCTGGCTTCCACGCCCAGCGAGGCAGCCCGGGCGTTTTTCAATGCGCTGGGACTGAACCTTGATTTTCCCAAGGCTGTTTTCTTCAATGACCGGCTCGGCAAGCTTTTCGTGAAGGCCACCGAGTCGGATTTGGACACCATCGAACGCGCCATCGAGATGTTGAATGAGGTCGCCCCACAGGTGCACATCAAGTCGCGCTTCATCGAGGTGCAGCAGAATGACAACCGGGCGCTCGGTTTCGACTGGTATCTCGGCCAGTTCGGCAACAGCGTGGTGGCTCAGGGCGGCAACCCGGGTTCGCTCAACGTGCCGGCTAACGCCGCCAACCCCCTCGGCGCATTCCCCGGGGCCACGCCTGCCCAGATTCTTCCCGATGCCGGCCAGCAGCTTTTCTCCAGCGGGCTGGCCTCCGGTGCCGGTTCCTCGACCGCCACCATCACGGGCATCCTGACCAACCCCAATTTTCAGGTCGTCATCCACGCGCTGCAGCAGCGGCAGGGGTATGAATCCTTGGCGGAACCAGAAGTGACCACCACCAGCGGCCGCCAGACGCAGATGCGCGCCACCACGATTCAGACCATCATCACCAGCTACAATTTCCAGCAGGGCGCGTCGGCCAGCACTGGCAATACCGGCAACAACGCCGTTCCCTAATCAGCGAGAAAGGTTAATATGAAAAAATTATCAACAAACAAGGTTGTAAAACTGGCGCTGGCGGCAACGCTGGCGCTGGCGGCGCCGGCGGTTCGGGCGCAAAACATCAACAATCAGGCCGGCGTTTCGGCCATCACCCCCATCACCCAGGCGATGGAGCTGGGGCCGATTCTGGACGTGGTGCCGTATGTGCTCGCCGACGGCTACACCATCAACATGGCGCTCATCCCGTCGGTGACGGTGTTCAACGGCTACGACACGCCACCCACCGTTCCCAACGTGACTGGCAACCTGAACGTCGTGCAGTTGCCCGTCGTCCTGCCCGATTTCACCGTGCGCCAGGTCGTTACCACCGTAAACGTCTGGGACGGCCAGACCGTCGTTCTCGGCGGCCTCATTTCCTCGACCATCCAGTCCACCAAACAGCAGGTGCCCGTCATCGGCGACCTGCCGCTGGTGGGTAACCTGTTCCAAAGCTCCAGCAAGACGACGCAAAAAAAGAACCTGATGATTTTTGTGACCGCCTCGATTGTGGATCCGGCGGGCAACCGGGTGCATTCCGACGATGAATTGCCGTTTGCGCAGACCGCCGTCCCGGTGCAGCCGGCCAACGCCGGCATAACCTCGGACACCGTGCAAAAAATTCCGCCGCCCGTGGTCGCGCAGTGAGCCGGCTCCTGATTGTTGACGGGCACGCCTACGCCTATCGCGCGTTCCATGCGATCCGCGAGCTGCGCGCGCCGGACGGGCGGCCGACGAACGCCATTTACGGCTTCGTCAAGATGCTGGAAAAGATGCGGGCGGCGGTGGCGCCGACGCACCTGATGGTGGTGTGGGACGGCGGCTTGAGCGCGGAACGGCTGGCGGCGCTGCCGGATTACAAGGCGCAGCGGCCGGAGATGCCGGCGGATTTGCGGCCGCAATTGGACGGCATGGTGGAATTTTTGGCGGCGGCGGGAATTGCCAGCCAGCGCGCGGCCGGCGTCGAGGCGGATGATTACATCGCCACGCTCGCGCGGCGGGCGGCGGCGGAAAGTTGGGACGTGGTGATTGCCAGTTCCGACAAAGATTTTATGCAGTTGGTCTCGGCGCGGGTCGGGCTGTTGAACCCGAACGACAAGACCGGGACGATTTGGGGTCGCGAGCAGGTGCTGGCCAAGACTGGCGTGGAGCCGGAGCAGGTGGCCGACTGGCTCGCGCTGATGGGCGACGCGGTGGACAACATTCCCGGCGTGCCGGGCGTCGGGCCGAAGACCGCGACCGAGCTGCTGAAACAGTTCGGCTCGGTGGAAAATTTGCTGGCGCGGCTGGACGAATTGAAGTCCGAAAAGCTGCGCCAGTCGTTGCGTGCAGCGGCGGCGGTGGTGGTTCGCAACCAGAAACTGGTGCGGCTGCCGGAAGTGTCATGCGAGCTGGTGCCGGAAAAACTGGTTGTCCAGTGCGGCGATTGTGTGGCGTTGCGCCGGCTGCTGGGCGGCTGGGGTTTTAAGGGCATGCTCGCCGCGCTGGACGCGCCCGGCGAGAAACAGGCAGAACTGATTTGAACATGAATTTGCACAGTTGGACCAACAAAATGGCCGGTGCGGTGAAACGCGCGGCGAAATCGGTGGGTATTTTTAGACAAACCCGCCGGGGTGGATTATTTTACCCGAACCGCATCATGCCCACGTCCATCCGCCCCAGCCTTTTCGCCGCCTGCGCCCTCGTCGCGCTGGCGGCTGCCGGCCTTGCCTCCGCGCAGACCAATTATTACACGACGAACGGGACCGAATACGCCGCCATCGGCTCCCTGCCGGGCGATCAGGTTTTCCCCGACGTGGCGGTTTCCACCAACGGCGGCTTTCTGGTCTGGCAGGACAACGCCACCGACGGCGACGGCTGGGGTGTCAGTGCCCGGCGGCTGGACTCGACGCTTTCCGGCACGCTCGGCACGTTTCGCGTAAATGTCACCGGCGCGGGCAATCAGGAAAACGCCCATGTCGCCCTGCTCAAGAACGGCGGCGCGGTGTTCGTCTGGCAGGGCGGGCAGCCGGGACATCAGCACATTTTCGCGCGGTTTCTGACGGCGACCAACACATTCCTCACCGCCAACGACGTGCTGGTGAACACCTTCACCAACAGTTTTCAGATAAATCCGGCCGTCACCGTCTTGAACAACAGCAACGTGGTGGTGGTCTGGGGCAGCAACAACGAAGTCAGCTCGAATTCAATGCAGGACGTCTATGGCCAGATTCTCTCGCCCGCCGGCCAGCCAATCGGCGGCGAATTTTTGGTGAACCAGTTCACCAGCTTCAACCAGCGCACGCCCACGGTCGCGGCGCTGGCCGGCGGCGGGTTTGTCGTCGCCTGGGTTTCGGAGCAGGAACGGCAGCTGGCGGGCAGCGGCTCAAACCTGGTCAGCTCGGCCAGCAGCCTGAACCCGAGCGTGGACATCTATGCGCGCCTGTTCAATGCCGACAGCACGGCGGCCGGGAACGAGTTTCTGGTCAACACGGACAACAATCCCTGTTCCAACCCGGCGGCGGCGGCCGCCACGGATGGCAGCTTCCTGATTACTTGGACGTTCCGGGATCTGGTCAATACGGCCAACGACTTGGACATTCATGCGCGAGTTTTCTCCGCCAGCGGGACGGGCGGCGCGGCTTTCTATGTGAATTCAACTCTTTATGGCGACCAGTATGTTCCGCGTGTGAGCGCGCTGGGGACGGACTATCTGGTGACGTGGACGAGCCTTGGCCAGGACGGGTCGCGCGAGGGCGTGTATGGCCAGTTTGTGCATGACGATGGAACCCTGACCGGCCCGGAATTCCGCGTCAACACCACGACCCTCGGCCAGCAGATGCAGCCGGCGGTGGCGTCTGACGGTGCCGCGCAGTTTGTGGTGGTCTGGACCAGTTTCACCGGCTATCCCAACACCTTTGACCTGTATGCGCAGCGCTATATCAGCACGGCGGCCGTGTTACCGCCCATGGCCGCGCCGTTTGTGTGGGCGCCATTTGTCCTGAGTAACAATGTCTATCAGCCGCAACTCGTGATTTCTTGGCCGCCGTTGTTAGGGTTGTCAGTTCTGGACTATGAGGTCTATGTTAACGGCGCAACTAATGTGGTTGGCGTGGTGTCCAGCAATCAGTGGACGATGACGGCGGCCAACGGCCTGGCCGCCGGCAGCACTAACACTTTCCAAGTGGACTATGTCTTGACGACCGGCCAACGCTCGCCGGTTTCGCCTTCCGCCACTGGTATCACCTGGAGCGGGCTGAACTGGGGCGGCATTCCCTACGAATGGATGGTTCAGCATTACGGCAGCAACACCAACCTTTGGCCGTCCGCCACCAGCCAGCCCGCCGCCGGCAGCCCGACGGTCTATCAGATTTTCCTGAGCGGCGGCAATCCGGCCATGCCATCCACCTGGCTGAAAACCGCGCTGACGCCGACGGCTCAGGGTTTGTTCCTGAGTTGGAACACCCAGCCGGGCGCGACCTATCAGGTGCAAGCGACGGCGGATTTAAAGACGTGGATCAATACGGGTTCCGCCCGGTTCGCGGCGGGGACGACGGATTCAATCAATGTCGGCGGCAGTTCCAACGGCTATTACCGGGTGGTCCTGTTGCGCCAATAAAATGTGTATGCGGAAATCAATTGAAAATATTTTCTGGGCGGCGGTGCTGCTGCTGGCGCTGCCGTCCGCGTGGGGATTTACACCAGCCGGGCCGATCGGCAACAAGGGTGATGCCTGGCAGACCGCCGCCATCGGCTACGGCTACAACGATCCCGTCGCGCCGAAGAACATTAACGAGGAATACCGGCCGGTGGTGCCGGTGGAGTATTATGCGAGCGACGCGTCGTTCATCAGCTACTTCGGTTCGGCGGGGCTGACCAACATTGATGCGGCCTTCGGCATCTTGAACGGCGTCATGTGCGGACTGACCAACACCCCGGTATTTTTGTTCAGCCCCACCAACGGCGTCACCATGGCTGCGAATGGCTGGCCGGGCGGGATGCCGCTCACGCTGACGGCCGCCAACAGCCTGGATAGCTACAGCGCCGATCTGTCGGAATTTCCGCCGATTTCCCAGGAATGGAACTACACCGCCGAAACGCTGGGGCTGCTGGACATAAAATCCTTCGTGCTGCACGAGGCGGTCGGGGAGCTGGGGCTGGCCGACCCGAGCCGCTATGTGTGGACCCTGCATGACCGGCTGCCCAACCCCTTGGGATTAAAAAATCCCACCTGCCCGGGGGATGTGGAGTATCTGGTCGTCCAGCGGAATTTCGATGTCACCCAGAATTACCCTTACTCTCCCTACATCAACGGCGCGCTGTATTACTTCGAAATTTTTGAGGACTGCGGCAAGGGCGGTCTGCCTTATACCGCCATTACGGAGCCCTATCCGGCCGACCCGTTTTCCTTTGGCTACACGGCGGTGGCCACCGGCGGGCTGCTGGCCAATGCGCTTGGAACCGGCGGTTTCTACACGGGCCTGACGCAGGATGACGCGATGGGGTTCAAGTATCTGCTGAGCACCAATAACATCAACTGGGAAGCCACGGCTCCCAGCGGCGGAACCTTGCTGGTGACCAACGTGGAGCAGCCGCAAACCTTGAGCACCCTGCCCATCAGCCTCCTGTTTTCCCAAGCCACCACCAATGACCCGAACACCCTGCTCACGAATTATCCTGGCCTCACCTTCCTTTCAGTCACCACCAACATTGTGACCCAGATTACGCCCACGGTGACCGCGTATTACACTAATCTGGCTCCGCCCTATACCAATACGGTGCCGTTCACCAATGGCGCTTCGGTCTATCAGACCAACGGCATCGTCCCGTTCACCAACTGGTCGCCGGTGCAGTATAGCTTCAACCCCGTGGCATTGACCACCTATCCGCTGGCTCCGTTCTTGAATCTGGCGCCCTTCACGGATCCGGCCACCCTGGCCGCGCTCTATACTAACTTGGTGATTGCCAGCTACACCTCCAATAATCTGCAGGTCCAGATCATCACCAACGTCGTGCCCTACATAACCAACCAGACGGTGCAGCCCGTTTACTCCCCCATGCCCAGCAATGGGCTGAAACAGGTGACTGTCTTGACCAACATCTACTATTTCACCAACCAGCCTGGGCCGACCGTCATCAACTACGACATCACGGTTCGCTATACGCAGATTTCCACGCTGGACTTAGGGTTGTTTTCCGACCTGTCGAAGACCAATTCGCCGGCGGTCATGCAGGCATTGTATCCGGCCCTGCAGGTCTTGCGGGCGACCACGTTCCCCTCTTTTACCACGAACATTACCTATGTCTCTTATCTGACCAACCAGAGCGGCGCCCCTTATTCATCGCCGCCCAAGCTGGTCACCAAGGCGGTCTCTACCAATTATCTCTGGGTCACCAATTGGAATTACACCTTTGGCAACGTCTTTACCAACCACTACTACACCAACCGCACCATCACGCTGGAAAGCATCTGGATCACCAACCAGATTGGCGCGCCGTATGGCAGCCCCTACATCGCCAAATCTAACAGTGTGACCTACAAGACCAACCTGGTTTCCGGCGACTTCTTCCTCATCCCGACCAACTGGTGCGGCTTTGACCTGCAGCTGGCCTTTCCGTTGAGCAATCCGCCCTACACTTATGGGTCAACGAACGTTATCATCTATTCGGGCTATAATTCCACCACCAGAACCGCCACCGGGACGAACAATGTGGCCGGCGGGACAAATTATGGGCTGACGCAGATAAGTTTTGACCAATACACTAATTACAATTACGCCGTCTATCCCGGCATTTGCGAGCCGGTGCTGGTCATCGGCACCAATTACACCACCAACGTCGTCAACGCCTACGATTACACGTTTGCCAATGTCATCACCAATCACATTTACACCAACACCGCCGTCACGGTGCTGACGACCAATGTCGGCTATGTTCCGGGCGGCTCCCCGGATCTGTTGCAGACCAACATCACCTCCTGGTCCGGCTACACCAATCTCGTGTCCGGCGATTTCTATATCGTGCCCACCAACTGGTGCGGCTACCAGATTCTCAGCCTGATCACCAACTTGGTGGCCTCGACCAATTTCGTGGCCAGCACCAACGGCGGCGGCATCGTCACCAGCAATTATTACACCCAGACGATCATCACGTTTAACACCAATTACATTTACTCCGTGCGGCCGGGCACCTGCGAGCCGTCACTGTATTTTGCCACCAACTTGACGACCAATGTGGTTACCCAATACAGCTATTATTTCGGAAACATTGTCACCAACAGTTTTTACACCAACAGCCCGGTGGTCGTCCTCACCACCAATCTCGCCATCCTGACCAACGGCTTTGTGGGCTACGTGACCAACATTGTCACCACGAACATTACTTACAACGGGGTGTCCGGCGACTTTTATGTCCCCTCCCCGAGTTGGTGTGGCTATTCCGTGTTGCGCACGCAGCTGCAGGACGTGGTGTATTTTACCAACACGCTGTCGGCCACAAATCTGGCGGGGGGCACGAACAATCTGGGCTACGCCCAGTTCACGATCACGGACTACACCAACACCATCCTGGTGGTGCAGCCGTCGCTTTGTTCGCAGGCCGCCCCGGTGACGAACCTGCGCCGCGGCGTCGGCCGGGTGCAGTTCATCCGGGCCAACTATGACTCCCTGCTGGGTCAGTTCTTCCAGCCGCTGACCAACACCTACTCCATGTCCGTCGTCAGCAACGGCCAGCCGGTGACCGAATACTACCAGCGCGTGGTGACCGTGCCGGACTTCCTGTTCCAGGCGGCGGATCTGACCGTGCCGACGGCGGCCCAGCCTTACGGGGTTGATGCCGATGTGTCCACGCCCAATTTTGACCAGAGCGCCATCGCGGGTGCGCTGGCCGGACCGGGCGCAATCATTCCCGGCACCACGATTGTTTTCAATGAGAACGAAAACAACCTGTTTCTCAACGGCAGCCTCAACGCTTATAATAGTATCTCGACCAACGTCTATTTGAACCTGAATCAGGACACCGAGGAACAAATCGGGTCCTGGGGCTCGTTTGACGCCTCGACCAATTATCCGACCGTGTATCCCTCGGCGGCCAGCATCACCAACCTGATGAACCAGCTGGTGATTCAGGTCACGCCGGCGGCCATGCCCGACGGCACCAATGGCGTGGCTTATAACGTCAGCTTCAGCGCCAACGGCGGCCAGCCGCCCTACGCCTGGGTCGCGCCGAACTTTTCCACGCTGGTGCCGGGGCTGGTCTTCAATGGCGCCGCCACCAACAACACAGCCACCGTGTCCGGCACGCCCATCGGGGCGGGCGTGTTTAACTTCACCATCCAGTTGACCGACTCGGCCAATCGGGTGATCAATTTCAATTACCCGATCACCATTCACTAAGTTATGGAACTATTTGTCCGCCCTCAAAAGACCCGGAGCTGCTGGCGCAACGCCCTGCCGCTCGGGCTGGCGCTGTTGTTGCTGGGCCGCAGTGCCGGGGCGCAGACCACGGTGAACCTGTTTGAGGTCGGCGCCAATGGCGTGGCCGACCCGCTAATCAATTATTATACGCAGATTTACGCCACCAATTTTGTCAACGGTGCCAACGGCCAGTTTTCGCAGTTCAGCTTCAACCAATATACCGGCGCGCCGAACTGGTTGGGTGCGCTTTATCATAACTGGTATAACACGCTCAATTTTACGAACGTGGGCGAGATGGATTCCGTGACCGGCTTCAATGTTGACACGCAGCCGTGGCCGTATTCACCGGATCATGCGGCGGCCAGCTTTTACAATGTCGGCAGCATAAACTGCGGCGCTTCTACCAACGCCATCTACCTGTATCAATCTCCAGCCATTAATGGTGTTTATAATTATTCTGGCGCTTACGGCGGCTACGGCGGGCTGAATGTGTGGGCTACGAACATATTTTCCGGCAACAACAGCGCCATTAATATCGGGTCGGGCGGGCTCGCTCGTTTTGGCGGGAACAACGTGGTTTTCAGCAATGCTGCCGTGACCATCCAGGGTTCGTCGGGCGGCTCCGGCGCCACGGTGGGCAATGTCTCCGCCACCGGCCAGGCGGCCCATAACACCAATGGCTGGGCCATCGCCGACCTGCAGCCGTCTTATGCCTATGCCCCGCTGAACTCCTCGCCGGGTGAGATTTTCCTGGTTCCGGCGGTGCCGTATTATCAGGAGCAGGACACCATCAGCACCAACAGCACCAATGTCCTGGTGCGGATGGTGTTTCTGGAAGACACCAGCGTGAACGTGACCACCAATGTCTATATGTTCACCTCCTTGTTCAACAACGGTGCGGCCACCGTGGAATGGGTGGGCACTTACACCAACCCGGTCACCGGCCAGGCGGGAACCCATTACTTATACCTGAATGACGATTATGTGGGCAGCGCCGCCACCAACATTTTGAGCTACGGCGATCCCGGCACTGGGGTGCCGAACAACTACGTCATAGAGCCTTCGGCCACCCAGCTTGCTCTGGGCACTCCGTTGGCCAGCGCCTATTATCCCAACCTGGACACGGCAGACACCATTACCAACAACATCTATTCCTACGTCAATGCGCAGATGATCCCGACCGCCACCGCGCTCAGCGGCAACGGTGGCGGCGCGATTGCGCTGACCAATGTGCCCGCCCGTGTGGAGATCACCGCCAGCAACGAGTTGAATCTTTCCAAGGCCACCATTTCCGGCATGAGTTATCTCCGGCTCAACAGCACCAACCAGTTTGACTATGATGGGCGGGACCAGATTGCCGCGCCGTATGCGGACTTCTACCTCGGCAGCACCAACGGCAGCATGACCATCACCAACCTGATTGAGCCCTCGCTACCGGTCTGGAGCGGCAGTCTGCAGGCGTTTTCCACCCGGTGGGGCTATACCAATGCCGGCATCAACTATGATTTCCGGGTGCTTCTGGTGCAGAGCCAGCTTAACCCCGTCACGTCGTCCTCGGTGCAGGATTTCGAGCTCTTCAGCACGAACAATGTCGTCATTAGCGACGTCCTGAACATCACGCGCACCTTCTCGCTGAACTGCACCAACCTGCTGCTGACTACCAATGGCGCCGGCACCGGCGCGGCGTCGCCGGACGGGGAGCTGAACTTGGGCACGGCGGTGGCGAACTGGCAAAGCGCAGTTCCCCGGTTGAGCTGCCTGACCAACAACGGTGCCATCCGCATGTCGTCGAGCCCCGCCAACTTTGGCAGCTTGTCCTCGCCGTATCTGGCGCTGTTCAACACCGGCCTTATTAACAACGCCGGCAACATCTTTGTGTTCTCCGGCGACCTGGAGAACTACGGGGCCATTGCCGCCAGCGCCGGATCATTCATTGCCCAGACGCTGACCACCACGATGACCAATGCCACGCTGCTGGCCACCACGCCGGTCAGCCTGACCGCCTCCAATCTGGTGATCACCGGGACTTCCATCCAGTCTGGCAATTCCCTGACGCTGGTCGCCACCAATTTGCTGACGGACGGCGGCGTGAATAGCAGCAATTTCTGGTCGCTGGGAGGGAACGATACCAGCTATGGCTATTCGCAGGGATTGAACCTGCCGATTAAGCCGGCGGCGGGCGACCTGCTGGGCACCACGATCACCAACCTGGCCTTGGCGGCCAATTCGCAGGTGGTCAATACTTGGGCGGGCCAGGACCGGGGCTATTCCGTCGCCGGTTACCAGAACAACGCCGCCCTCGGCCAGCTGGTGCTGGACATCCAGACCAACACCACCCAGTTCTATTTCACCGGCACCAGCACTGACGGCACGACCAACGCCATCTATGTGGACCGCTTGGTTCTACAAGGCTATGCCGGCTATTATGGCTTGGTGAGCAGCGGCTATCTGCCGGGATTCAACTTTAACAACAACCTGGTGATTTATTACGCCGACGCGATTGACCGGAATTACGGGTCGGTGGCGGAAAAGATCAACGGGCTGAACGGCGGCCATTTGCGCTGGGTGCCAACATATGCCGGGCACTTCAGTTCCACCAACATCGTCTATCCCGATGGCACGACCAACGCCGTCAACGCGCCGCTGGCCAATTCCAAGTATATTGATTCGGACCGGGACGGCATCTATAACTACTTCGACCCCACGCCCGTGCTGGTGCCGTCGCAGTTGAATCTTACGGTGGCGGTGACCAACTTTCCGCCGCCGTCCGTCCTGATCGGCTGGCGGACCATTCCGCTGGCTGGCAACTCCATCTATTACAGCACTAATCTGGCGTCCACCAACTGGCTTGCCTTCACCAATTTCAGCTATTATTATTGGGTATCAAACAATGTGGTGGTTTCAAACCCGGCCAGCGGCGGCAGCTTCGTGTCGCCGCAAAGTTATTCCGGCCTGGGCAGTGTCAATTACCCGCCGGGGCCGGACAACTCGGAGGTGACGAACGTCTGGGTGATTGATTCCCTGACGAACGTGCCGCATTTTTACCGCATCATGGTGCAGCCCAATTAAAAAATTAAGTGAAGCCGAATGAGATTTTTAAACCCAACCCCCGCGCCGATTCGGAACTGCGGGCTGACTGGAGAATTGTTGTGAACACGATTGATAATAAAATTGCCGGCCGGTCGCGGACGGGCCGGGTGGCGCTCGCCAGCTGGCTCAAGCTGGGACTGTGGCTGGTTTTGGGCGGCCTGGCCGGGCTGGCCGGCGCGCAGCCGACCAACGATATGTTTGCCACCGCTGCGATCATCAGCGGATTGTCCGGAACCAACATTGGGAGCAATGTCGGCGCGACGCTGGAAGCCTGTGAAACCAACGCGGTCAACTGCGGTGATGACAGCTGGCAGCAGGTGGACAATTCTGTCTGGTATGCCTGGACGGCGCCAGCCACCGGCATGGCCGAGTTTAACACGATTGGCAGCGGATTTGACACCGTTCTTTCCATTTGGACCACCACCAACGGCCTGTGCGACGCCAGCCTGACCAACCTCGTTTCCGATGATGACACGGCCTTCAACAACAACTTGGACACGAACAACTATACCAGCTATCTGACCTTTCCGGCGGTGGCGGGAACCACCTACTATATTTCAGTTGACGGGAACGCGCTGGATTTTGGCGATGATTCCGGGCCGGTGGTGCTGAATTGGAATCTGGCTTTGGGCACGGTCCCAACCATCCCGTCCGGCACGCTTGAGTTCACCAAGAGCTTGTATGTGGTCAGCGAGCTGGATTCCGACTCTCCACTTATCGGGGATGGCGACACGGTTTTGGGCTGGAGTGATGCGCTCGGAAATCTCGGGGCACGGGTCACCGTGACGCGCACGGGTGGCTCCAGCGGCCGGGTTTTGGTGGATTACAACACCGTGGGAGGGCAAACTTATACCAACCAGTTTATCACCAATTATTTCGGGACAAACATCTCCTTCACCCTGATAGACACCAACGGCGTTGGCTGGACGACCAATTCGCTGCTGAATTTCACAGTCTATACCAATAACTACCAAACCATGATCGGTGGGGTCTATACCTATTATACGGTTATCGGCGCCCTGACCAATTCCAGCACCCAGATTTACAACCAGATCACCAATGGCATTTTTCACGGGACCAACTCTGCGGTCGTGTCCACGCCGCTGGTTCCGGTGCCGACGAATTATCCTCCGCTCACGAATTATTCCTTCAGCGTGACCAACCTGCTTGTGGCCATCGGCACCACCAATATTGTGACCACAAACATATTTAGCACGGTGACCACCAACCGGACTACGGGCACGAACGCCGCCAATGGCTCGACTGTCACCAACGGCGCCACCATTTACACCAATTCCGCCGCTTATTGGACCAACACCCTGACAGCGT
>Ga0316222_1000882_pt1 | contig 41561 bp, 40 predicted proteins | sample TBH18011metaG_FD_206008 | JGI IMG/M metagenome (GOLD analysis project Ga0316222, IMG submission 206008) | Freshwater microbial communities from Trout Bog Lake, Wisconsin, USA - TBH18011 | ecosystem: Environmental > Aquatic > Freshwater > Lake > Hypolimnion/Profundal zone | place: USA: Wisconsin... | reverse complement strand
CACGGCCAAGGCTTGCTTCTTCCACAGGTTGATTTGCGTCGCATGGACTCCGTATTCTGACGTCAATTCATTGACTGTCTTTTGTTGCCGAATAGCCTCTATCGCTACTTTTGCCTTAAAGTCTGTGATAAGCTTGGATATATAAAAAACGGTAGGATATGCACACCTGCGGGCGGTGCATCCTGGGAACGCTGAGCCCCAGCTCGGCATATGGGCGACAGCCCATCATAGGCTTTAGTCGGCAGCCAATGCTTTTGATATTAGCCGGCGACAGCATCTATTTAAGTAATAAGACCACCCTGCCGGTGCTTGGGCTTTAATCGATGCGCCGCCCGATGGTTGGCACATCCTACCGTTTTTTTGGGCAGCACTCTATAAATTATCTAATCCCCTCTACCCCCTCTCGGGGCCCAGCAAACTAATCACATTCAACTTCAACGCCAGCCGGGTTAATGCTATATCGCTGTTAACGCCGAGTTTTTTCTTGATTAAATAATGACAATTGCCGACGGTTTTGCTGCTGATGTTCAACAGCTGCGCTATCTGTTCAGCGGATTGGCCGTCTACCAGCAGCCGCAATATTTCAAACTCCCGGCTGGTCAGGCTGGCCAATGCCATCTCGGCACCGCTTAATTTTTCCAGCGCCAAAGCCTGGGCAATATCGGCGCTGAGGAAATGCTGTCCGGCGTAAACGGCCGCAATCGCCTGCAGCAATACCTCCGGCGGACTGCTTTTGCTGACATAACCCAAAGCCCCGGCCCGGCAGGCTTGCAGCGCAAAATCAGGGTGTTGATGCATACTAAACACTAAAATTTTAGCATTGCTGTCGCGCTGTTTAACTTTATTAATCAGCTCCAGACCACTAGCACCGGGCAAACTGAGATCGGTAATCAATAAATCCGGCTGATATTGTTGATAAGCCTGATAGCCTTCCCGACCGTTGGCGGCTTCCGCCACCACTTGCCAACCGGCTTGCTTGCTTAATAAGGAACGATAACCTTCGCGGACGATAGCATGATCATCCACCAGTAAAATGCGGAGGGTTGCCGCGCTCATGGCTTTGCCGCCTTGGCAAACGGCAAACACACCGACAGCTGCAAGCCTTGCGGTTGAGCTATCTGCAAGTTGAATTGGCCGGATAAGGCCGTTACCCGCTCGCGGATACCCAGCAAACCGATGCCCAAGCCTTCGGCAAACGGCAAGGCCAGGGCAATGCCGTTGTCTTGAATGCGCAGCACGATCTGGTCGCTATCGATCAACAGCGCAATCTCGGCCTGGCTGGCTTGGGCATGTTTGGCGATATTGTTAATACCTTCCTGAATGATTCGAAATAGCGTTAATTGCATGGCGTCCGGCAAGCGCCTAGAGTCACCGCTGATCGTCAATTGATAATGAGTTTTACCCAGCCGGTTCCATTTATTGACCAAGCTTTGCAAACCGGCGGTTAGCCCCAGCGCTTCAATGTCGGCAGGTCGCAAGCGGGTTAACAAGGCTTGTACGCTGTGCTGCATGGCCTGAGTAAAGCGGCTGATCCGCTCGGCATCATCCTGCAACGCAGGGCATTGCTGGGCCGCGGTTTGCGCCATGCCTGACGCCACCGCCTGAATAGCCGTCAGGCATTGCCCCAATTCGTCATGCAGCTCGCGGGCCAGATAGCGGCGTTCTTCTTCTTGTAAGCTCATCAACATCACTGCCAGCTTTTGCCGTTCACTTAATAATAATTGCTGATTTTGGGCTAATTGATTAATCGCCGCCGCGGTTTGCCGCCATTCCTGCACCTCAAAATCCGGCAGGCGCCGGCTTAAATCGCCGTTGCTCATCTGCTCCAGGCCGGCCACGATCAGTTGGGCCGGCCGCAACATCCGGCTAATGGCCAGATACACAAGCACACAGACCGCCAGAATACTGATGACCGATAAACCCAATAAATTGCGAATATTATACCAAGCCAAGGCCAGCGCCATTTCCATGCCGGCGGATACGGTTAATACCCCGTAACGATGGCCGTTAACCATAATGGCTTGCGCCACTTGAAATTCTGGATTGAATAGACGTCGATACAAGCTATCGAACCAAACAGGCCAACTGTACAACGATAACGCCACGCCGTTGCATAAATTGCGGATCGCGCTGGCATCCGCCGACACATAACTAAGGCAAATCCCCGCCGTATTATTGGTTTGCTTCCATAAATCAAAGTCCGGCAAGGGTTGTCCGCCGGCATTGCCGGTGTTAAACAGCAACAGCTTAAGCTCAAATTGTTTGCTCAGCGTTGCGGCGGTGTTCTGCACCACGGCCTGGGTTTGCCGGGCGCTGTCATGCAGCACAAAACCTATCGCCGCTAACAGACACAGCAAAGCCACCGCCAAAAGACGCGCCAATAGATGCAAACGTAGATTCATATGATGGCCAAGCCGGTGGATGTTATCGGCATTGTAGAGAGCCACGCTTAAGCTTGCCAGCCTAAGCGCTAAACTCGGGCAAATTGCCCGTGTTCGTCGGGCAAATCCCGGTTTTTTTCTGTGCCACCGCTGTCTAAACTAGCCTCATCACCCGCTAACACTCAAGGTATATAAGTCATGACAGATACAGTTAACGTTATTAGAACCCTGCTGCTTCCCGCTGATAAAGTGTGGCAGGCCATTAGTCAAATCGGCGGTCTGGACCGCTGGTTTCCGATTATCAGCGCCTGCCATGTGGTCGGCAGCGGCGTGGGCGCTACTCGTTTGTTGATTTTGGCGGCAGGCGGGCATATGCGCGATGTGGTAGAAGTGATCGACCATCAACACCAGTTTTTTCAATATCAACGCACCGAATCGCCGTTACCGGTCAGCAGTTATCGTGGCCGGGTTACTATAGCCGCATTATCGCCTAATAGCAGCGAATTGACTTGGAGCATAGAGATGCTAGTCAATGACATCAGCGCCGAACAACGCGCCGAATTGCACAGCTTTATAGAATCGGCTTTGTCTGATGGAATTAAAGGCCTGGAGCAAGAATTATCAGGAGTGGGTAATGCATAGCGTAAACAGGTTAAAATGGCTATTGATGCTGAATCTGCTGATCAGTGGCGCAGCAATGGCCTCCCCGCGCATCGGCGTGCTTGATTTTGAACTGAATGATATTACCTCGTTACCCAATACCCCGGCAGAACAATTAAGAACCGCCGGCTTTGGGCCATTACTGATAGAGGCTTTAAATAAAACCGGCGCGTATCAAGCAGAACCGGTGGATAGCCATAGCCAAAAAACCGCTAACGCCGGGTTTGGTTATTTGTTCCGCCACCTGGACGCCGCCGCCGAATTGGGCCAGCAACTGGGCGTCGATTGGCTGCTGGTCAGCCAGCACAGCAAACCCAGTTTTTTGTATTCACAGTTGTGGGTGTATTTGATTGAGGTAAAAAGCCAAAAAACGATTGCCCGCTATGACATTGAGTTAAAAGGCAGCCATGAAAAAGTCACTCAGCATAGTATTGCGGCGTTGAGTCGGAAGATTGTGGGGAGTATTGAGAGGTATCAGGGGGCGGGGAAGTAAATGAAATATTGACATCTTTTTGTATCACGTTAATTTCCTGCATCAGAGTCTTTTAAAAATGGCGTTAGCTAAGCAAAGGCCTGGCGGGTTACGTTGCGAATTTGTTTTTGCGCCAATATTTTAAGCTATCACGCGCAACTAACCCGCCCTACCCGCGTCAATTAAACAAAGCCATCGCCTTTTTAATGGTTGACCACACCCCCCAAGCTAATGGAATAGACACATATAGCCAGAATACAAGCAACTTAGCGACCGGGATGGTTGCTGAGGATTTAGGCGGCTGCATAGGTTTTGCTCCAAATAATTAATGGCTATCGGACTGTGGAAAATTGCCGTCCAGCTCGTCAAATTCATCATGTTTCATGTGATGTTTTTCATGCACCGGACGGATCAGCAGATTGCTGATAAAACCGATCACTAACAAACCGGCCATGATATACATCGTCACATTATAAGCTTCGGCTTTAGCCACGCCCTGCCCGATCTGATATTCTCGCAAATAATTGACCAGCACCGGCCCCAATACCCCGGCGGTAGACCAGGCGGTTAACAGCCGACCATGAATGCCGCCGACAAAGCGGGTGCCGAAAATATCGGCCAGATAAGCCGGGATGGTGGCAAAACCACCGCCATACATACTCATGATAATCGCGTATAACAACACGAACATGATCATATTGCCGTGCATCCCCATCGTGGGTATCGTGGCGTACAGACCGGCACCCAAGATAAAAAATACAAAATAGGTATTTTTACGGCCGAGAAAATCCGAGATGGATGACCAGAAAAAACGCCCGCCCATATTAAACAAACTCAGTAAGCCGACAAAGCCGGCGGCCGCAGCCGGGGTTACCGTGCCTTTAAACATTTCTTGTATCATGACCGACGCCTGACTTAACACCCCTATCCCGGCACTGACATTCATACACAATACCAGCCATAAAAAGTAAAACTGCGGAGTTTTTAAGGCTTGATCGATATGCACATGCTTATCGGTAATCATTTTGTTGGCTTGCTGCGGCGGCGTCCAACCTGGGGGTTGCCAGTCCAACGGCGGAATGAGGATGGTCAGTGCACCGATCAGCATGGAAATAAAGTATAAACTACCCATCACGCAAAAGGTTTCCGTCACCCCGACCGAGCCGGCTGTTTTAAAATAATCCATTAATAACACCGATAAGGGCGAACCTATCATTGCCCCGCCGCCAAAGCCCATAATCGCCATGCCGGTAGCCATACCGCGCCGATCAGGAAACCATTTGATTAAAGTTGAAACCGGGGAGACATAGCCCAAACCCAGGCCGATGCCGCCGATAACGCCATAGCCTAAGTACACCAGCCAGATTTCATGTAAATAAATGCCCAGCGCCGACACCCAGAAACCGCCGCCAAAACAACAGGCGGCCACAAACATGGTTAAGCGCGGGCCGACTTTTTCCAGCCATTTCCCGGCAAAAGCCGCTGAGATGCCTAAAAATACGATGGCTAAACTAAATATCCAGCCTAAGGTGGTTAATTTCCAATCTTCCGGGGTACTGCTGGTAATGCCGATGACTCTGCTTAACGGTTCATTAAATACGCTGAAGGCATAGGCCTGGCCGATACACAGATGGATGGATAAAGCCGCAGGCGGCACCAGCCAGCGACAAAAATCGGCATCAGCGGTAATCCGCTGTTTGGAGAAAAAACCAGACATGTTTTTGCTACCCCGGATGGGTTGAAATACTGCTATATTTAAAAGAAATGGGCGGCTGACACACGCAAAACCATGGGATCTACGCACAGCTTAATCGCACCGCTTTGGATAGTACCAAATTTATTATTTGTGCACAAATCATGTCACGAAGACCGGCATACAGTTAATTATCACAAAACTATCACAAAATGCTCACAGAAAAGTGATTTGCCAGCACAGCCATCCTGATTGATAATATCCTTTAGGGTAAAAATAGAGGCAGCCATGGATCAGTCAGCAAAAAAAATTCTGGTGATTGAAGATGACCCCGATATCGGCAGCCTGCTGGAGATTAATCTGCGGGAAGAAGGTTATCAGGTCGAAATCGCCACCGACGGCATCAGCGGTTTACAGCGGCTCAAAGCCGGCCGCTATGACTTACTGGTGCTGGATTTGATGCTGCCAGGCATGGAAGGCCTGGAAATTTGCCGGGAGATGCGACGCATGGATTATTACCAGCCCATCATTATCATTAGTTCCAAAGCCACTGAAACCCAGCGCATTTTAGGATTGGAACTGGGCGCGGACGACTATCTGACCAAACCCTTCTCCGTGCCGGAACTGATAGCCAGAATCCGGGCATTATTGCGCCGCGCGCAGGCCATGCGACAGCAGGCCCAGGGAAAATCCGCCGTGGTTAACTGCGGTGATCTCAGCATAGATCCCGTTACCCATCAGGTCAATCTGGCCGGTACGCTAATGGCGCTGACCCTTAAAGAGTTTGACATGCTGCTGTTCTTCGCCCGCCACCCCGGCCAAGTGTTTACCCGCATCGAACTATTAAATAACATCTGGGGCTACAACCATGACGGCTATGAACATACTGTCAATTCCCATATCAACCGGCTACGCGCCAAAATCGAGCGCGACCCGGCCAACCCCAGCTATATCCAGACCGTGTGGGGCGTGGGTTATAAATTTGTGGCCGGCTAAAATAATTTTTGTTATCAGTTTATTGGTTTGTACCGCCGCCCAATCAGCCACGCTAAGCGGCGAAATTAAAACCCAAACCGGGCAAGCGCTGGCCAATGCCGTGGTCGTCGCCACCCCCGGCAAAGGCCTGCCGGCCGCTGCCGTAGAATCGACTCATGCGGAGCTGGATCAACGCAACCGCGAATTTATCCCGCATGTGCTGGTGGTGCGTAGCGGCACCGAAGTGAGTTTCCCCAATCACGATAATATCCGCCACCATGTCTATTCATTTTCACCGGCTAAACGCTTCGAGATCAAACTCTACAAAGGCTTGCCGCCCAATCCGGTGCGTTTTGATAACGCCGGGATTGCCGCTTTAGGCTGCAATATTCATGACTGGATGCTGGCTTATGTCTATGTCAGCGACTCGCCCTATTTTACCCGCACGGACAGCAATGGTCATTGGCGGCTGGAGGTGCCGGATGACAGCTATCGGCTGAGTATCTGGCATCCTGATATGGAGCAAGAAGATTTATTGATCAGCGAGCCGCTCAAAACCACCGAGCCGACCGCAAAGGCTTTGCAACACACCCTGGCAATCAAAAACAAAATCCGTAGCGGCCAGCCCCCGGCGTCCTTGCAGCTGGAGGGATATAAAGGTGAGCCTTAGTTTTCAAAGCCGCATCGTACTGTTTTTTTCTACGCTATTCAGCGTGGTGCAAATATTAACCCTGTGCGCCATCTATTGGGTCTGCCGCGACAACATTATTCAGCAAATAGGCCAGAACCTGATTTATGCGGAAAACATTTTTAACCGGCAACTCACTGATCATGGTGACCGCATGGCCGGCGAAGCCAGAATTCTCGTGGCGGATTTTGGTTTTAAAGCCGCGGTCAGCGACAGCGATCAGGCCACCCAATTATCCGCCCTGGAAAACCTGACTTACCGGATTCATGCCCAAATCGGCTTTTACATCAATTTGCAAGGTAAAATCATCGCCGACACTGCCGGCCGTTATCAGGAGCGGATATTCATGTTCCCCGACGCCATCGCCAAAGCCGATGAACAAGGCCAGGCGGTGATGTTTGGTTTGCTGGACGGCGAACTTTGCGAACTGGTGGTAGTACCGGTGCTGGCCCCGCTGACTATCGGCTGGGTGGCTATCGTCATTCCGGTCGATCATGGCTTGGTAGACAGTTTTAAAAATTTGTCGGCGATGCCGCCTGATATTTCCCTGCTGGAACGTAGCGGCGATCATTTAAAAATCCTGACCAGCTCGCTGGCCGAGCCATCGGTCGCATTTTTTCAAAACGAAATTTTTCGGCTGCCCATCTCGCAATTTCAACATCCCCGATTAATCGAATCCGCTGCCGGCTCCCTGCTGATTCTGATCCGGCCACTGGCGGCCGCCAATGCCGGACAAACCATCAGCGCCGTGTTCCAGATCAATCTGGCGCAGGCGCTTAAGCCTTATGCCATTTTAGAATATGTGGTACTGGGTTTATCGATATTTGCTTTACTGGCGATCTTATTCGGCGCTTATCTGCTGGCCAGAAACATCAGCCAGCCGATTCGGGCGCTGGCCGGGGCCACGCAACGCATTAAAGACGGCATCTTCGGCCCGCCGCTGCCGGTGACCCGAGATGACGAACTGGGTCGTCTGGCGGAAACGTTTAACACCGCCAGCCAGATTGCCGTTGAAATGAGTCAACTAAAAACCCAGGATCAGCAACGCCGGGAACTGGTCGCCAGCGTCTCCCACGATTTGCGCACCCCGTTAACCTCCTTGCATGGCTATCTGGAAACCATGCAGTTGCAGGCCGGACAAGTACCGGATACAGACCGCGAACGCTATCTAGCCATCGCCGTCCGACAAAGCGAAAAAGTAGGCCGTCTGGCCCAGGAGCTATTTGAGCTGGCAAAACTGGAATGTCAGATCACGCCGCCGCTGTTGGAAACCTTTAATATTATGGAACTGATTCAGGATGTCACCCAAAAATACAGCATGACGGCCAAAAAGCGCGGCATTACACTACAAGCCCAGCTGGATAAACCGTTTCCAGCCGTTAGCGCCGATATTGCCATGATAGAACGGGTACTAACCAATTTGATAGACAATGCCTTAAGGCATACCCCAACCGGCGGCGCTGTGCAGATAGCGCTGCAGGCGGTTGCCGAGCGCATCCAAATTAGCGTGACGGACAGCGGCGAAGGCATCGCCCCGGAATTTATAGCCAAACTGTTCGACCGCGAGTCGCCCTTACGTCGCCAGTCCAAAGACGGCGGACTTGGGCTGCTGATAGTGGCTAAAATCATCGCCTTACATGGCGGCGCCATCCAAGTGCAAAGCCAACCCGGCAGTAAGACGGTATTTAGTTTTGATTTGCCGGTAGCCAGTTGATCAGGATGAGTCAGGATGACGCCAAAGCCGCCGCTCCTTAAAAAATGCCTAAGCTGGTTGCCGCCGATACTGGCGCTATGCTGCACAGCCATAGCCGCAGCGGATAGCGACAGCGATGACTTTGCCGATCTGCAAATCCGCGGCATGTTGGATTTGCGTTATCTGCATCCAGAAGGCCCCAGCAGCTGGGTGAATGGCGGCTTGGGTAAACTCAGTGAGGATCATGCGCAAAGCGGCAGCAATATTTTTAATCTAACTCAGGCTGCCGCCCAAATTAAGTACCAATTTGATTGGGATTGGAGCGGCAACCTGACCGCAAAATACGCCGACCGGCAAAATATTCCAGTGGACATCAGCGAGGGTTTTTTACTCTATAAACCGGTCAGCACCTCAGCATGGCGCTTTGGCGGCCGGCTGGGGGCGTTTATCCCGCCGATTTCCTTAGAAAACACCGGCGTGGGTTGGAGCAGCCCTTACACCTTAAGTTCTTCCGCCATCAACTCCTGGGTAGGCGAGGAACTCAAAATATTCGGCGGCGAAGGGCAATTGAGTTATCAACTGCCCAGCGGCGACCGGATCGGCATCTTCGGCGCCGGCTTTGGTAATAACGATACCGCCGGGGTTTTGCTGGCCTGGCGCGGCTGGAGCCTGGACAACTACACTGCCACCCTTAATGACAGTTATGCCATACCCAGCCAGACCGGCCTGCCGGCGCTGTTTCCCAAGCAGGCAGCAAACACCCAGCCGTTTGTCGAGGTGGATAACCGGCCGGGTTTTTACAGCGGTTTTAGCATCGAAAGACCCGGTTTAGCCAAATTTAGAGCCATGTATTATGACAATCGCGGTAATCCAGCGGTGGTCAGGCATGGTCAATATGCCTGGCATACCCGCTTCGGCAGCTTTGGTTTAAAAATGGACTTACCCTGGGAGACTGAGTTGATAGCGCAAAGCATGATAGGCAGAACGCAAATGGGCCAGGAAATAGCCGGTTTATTTGCAGTTGATTCTTCGTTCTGGTCGGAATCTGTGCTGTTAAGCCGGCAGTTTGGCCCGCATCGATTGAGTGTTAGATACGATAATTTCGGCACCGGCGGCCGCGATTATCTACCGGAAGAACCCAATAATGAAACCGGCTACGCCTGGACTTGCAACTATAACCTCACCTTGTTTGAACGTCATCAGCTCAATCTGGAAATGAGCGATATTTACAGCAACCGGGCCTCGCGACAGCTGATACCGCAAGCCGCCCAGCAAAATGAAACGTTATGGCAAGTGGCTTATCGGGTGTTTTTTTGATGGGGCAAAACCAAGTGGCCATAGGCGGCGCATCCATAGCGACAGATGCTATCGACAGCATCCTATGGGGGTCTTCGTTTTTATTTTAGCGTACCTTATCGCGATAAGCCTTTACGATAACAGAGCAGCAGTGGAAGTGGAAAATGAAGTTGCTGCCGGTGTACAACAAAATGATCTTTTTTTGGATCAAAGAGTGCTTGCTGCAAAGCGTATCATTTTTGATACGCTTTGCAAATAAATCAAATCAAATTTTGGTCGACTCAGCCCCCAAGCTCCTTAACCTGACTGAGTATTTGCCCCTTGGCGACACGAATCAGCAGCCAGTCATCAACCGCTAATTGCTTAGCCGATTTGATGATTTCCTTACTATCCTGACGTTGAACAATGGCATAGCCGCGCTCCAGGGTGGCTAACGGACTGACCGCCTGTAAAGTCTGGCTGACGGCGGCTTGGCGGTTGTGCAGGGTAGTCAGCTTAACCTGAATAGCTCTGTTTAGCCGTTGCTGCAAATGAAATAAGCGCTGTTGATGGCGGATGATTTTTTCACTAGGTTGCCATTGTTTTAACTGATGGCTGCCTATCGCCAATTGCTGTTTCAAATCGTGTAGTTTGTGCTGCATGGCTTGATTAATGCGCTGCTCCATTTCATCTAGGCGTTGGGCGTTACGTTGCAGTTTTTGGCCGGGGTGCTGTTGTTGCAAGGCTTTGTTTAGCCAGTTAAGCCGTTGCTGCTGCTGTACCAGTCGGCGCTGGATGATTTGCTGCAACTCGCGTTCTCTGGCCGCAAAGCTGTTCAACCATTCATTCTGATCCGGCACAGCATGTTCGGCAGCGGCCGAGGGCGTGGCTGCGCGCAGATCAGCGACAAAATCGGCAATGGTGACATCAACTTCATGACCGACTGCGGAAATTATTGGAATTTCGCTGGCGGCGATGGCGCGAGCAACGATTTCTTCGTTAAACGCCCATAAGTCTTCCAGAGAGCCGCCGCCGCGCCCCAGGATAATCACATCCACCAGTTGTTGGCGATTGGCGGTCGCCAGTGCTTGCACAATCTCGGTTTTGGCCGCTTCCCCTTGCACAGCCACTGGATAAAGCAATACCGGAATGGCGGGAAAGCGGCGTTTTAACACAGTAAGAATATCATGTATCGCCGCGCCGCTGGCCGAACTGATGACACCAATTTGGTTGGGCAGGAGCGGCAATGGTTTTTTACGGGCACTGTCGAACAAACCTTCCAGCAACAGCTTATGCTTAAGGCGCTCAAAGGCTTGCCGCAATGCGCCGTCGCCGGCTTCTTCCATTTGCTCTACCACCAGCTGATAATCGCCGCGCGGTTCATATAGACTGACTTGGGCAGTGACGATAACCTGCTGACCGTTATCCGGTTTAAACCGCAGCCGTTGTTGCTGGCCTTTAAACATGGCGCAACGAATTTGCGCCTGCGCATCTTTTAAGGTGAAGTAAATATGGCCTGAAGACGGCAGGCTAAGATTGGAGATTTCCCCAGCCACCTGTACGGTCATAAAATGCTCGGCCAGCAGGCGTTTGGCGGCGCGGTTGAGTTGGGTGACGCTGTAAATGGTGTCTTGCATATTTTTCTTTATCGGAACATAAAACGAAGTTTGAGTGTTGTTGATAACTGCTTGGTAATATTGGCATATTACGTTAGCATAGTTTGTATAATAAGAATGTGTTGACGATAGCTATACGTCAGACTACGATCTATATATCTATTGTGCATACGTGATGAGGAGATGCTAATGCGTGATGCGGCCATTAATCTGCGGGCGTTGCCCGAACAGCGAGAGCTAATTGATCACGCCGCGAGTCTGTTGGGCAAAAACCGTTCGGATTTCATGCTTGAGGCCGCTTGCGAAAGAGCAAAATCAGTGGTGCTTGATCAAGTTTTTTTCACATTGGATGCGGAAAAGTTCGAGCAGTTTGTCGCATTACTTGATGCCCCCCCCTCACCCAATCCAGGATTTGAGCGCCTAATGGCCGTTAAGCCACCCTGGGATACTAGTAAGGCATGAGCCTGGAAGTTTCAGCACCACAAACGCTGACGGCAGACCATTTGTTGAATGCGTTCGAGTGCGGGGAATCTTCGCTTAATGATTGGTTGAAACGACGCGCCTTGGCTAACCAGTTGAACGGAGCCACCCGCACCTTTGTTGTAACCGATCCGGATAAACGCGTTTATGGCTATTATGCCTTGGCCGCGGGAGCTGTCTCACACCAAATGGCAACGCTTGCCGTTCGTCGTAACATGCCTGACCCGGTTCCTGTGATGGTGCTTGCTAGGCTTGCCGTTGATCATCAAGCGCAAGGAATCAAACTTGGGGCGGCCTTGTGCTACAGGATGCCGTCAATCGGGCCATCATGATTTCATATAACGCTGGTGTCCGGGCGATTCTGGTTCATGCGCTAAACGACCAAGCAAAACAATTTTATCTGCACTTTGGTTTTCAGGCGTCACCCGTACACCCAATGACACTCATGCTACGACTCGATACAAAACGCGTATTATAGGCAAAAAGCAAGACCTACCCCTATTCCCCGCAGTAGGGTACGCATCGCGTACCTTTTGTTAAATACAAACATATCTATTAAACCCGTGAGCAGCACACGCACGAGGTACGCGATGCGTACCCTACCGGGCTGGAGCATTTCGCTAATCAAGTGAACCAAAGCTTGAGCGTTGTTGATAACCGCCTCGTGAGGTGTGATGCACCACCCGTTGGTTGGCACATCCTACCGCTTTAAGCGACTCACCTTCCACCTTCATCGCGCCAATCGCTTTTTAACCAGCAAACGGACTTTCCAGCACGATGGTTTCATTACGCTCGGCGCCAGTGGACAAAATCGTCACTTTAACCCCCACCAGTTCTTCTATCCGGGCAATATAGGCCTTGGCGTTATCCGGCAGTTGTGCAAAGTCAGTCACGCCGGCAGTGGTGGTGCTCCAGCCCGGCAGTTCTTCAATTACCGCTTCGCAGGCGGCATATTGATCGGCGCCCAGTGGGGCGATTTCGGTGAGTTTGCCGTTAATTTTATAGGCGGTGCAAATGCCGATTTTGTCCAGACCATCCAGCACATCCAGCTTGGTGAGGCAAATACCGCTTAAGCTGTTGAGCTGCGCCGATTTACGCATGGATACCGCATCAAACCAGCCGCAGCGGCGTTTTCTACCTGTCGTCGCGCCAAATTCATTGCCTTTACTGCCTAGATGTTCGCCATAGGCATCATCCAGTTCAGTGGGAAAAGGGCCATTACCGACCCGGGTGGAATAGGCTTTGGTAATACCCAGCACATAATCAATCGCCAACGGGCCTACGCCGGAACCGGTCGCCGCGCCGCCGGCGGTGGTATTGGAGGAAGTCACATAAGGATAGGTGCCGTGATCTATATCCAGCAAAGCCCCTTGTGCGCCTTCAAACAAGATGTGCCCGCCTTGTTTTTGCAGGCTATGCAATGCTTCACCCACGTCAATCAGCATTGGAATAATGGCTTCGGCTTGTTGCAGGGTATCGGCGAGAATTTTTTCATAGCTGACCGGCTCGGCATGATAGTAGTTAACCAGCATAAAGTTATGATAGTCCACCAAATCTTTCAAGCGCTTGCCAAATTCAACGCTGTTTTTTAAATCGCCGGCCCGCAAGCCGCGTCTGGCGACCTTGTCTTCATACGCCGGGCCGATGCCGCGACCGGTAGTACCGATGGCGTTACTGCCTCTGGCTTTTTCGCGGGCTTGATCAATGGCGACATGAATCGGTAGAATCAAGGCGCAGGCTTCACTGATTTTCAGGCGATTACGCACCGGCACCCCGGATTTTTCGATAATCTCAATTTCTTTCAGCAGCGCTTCTGGACACAATACCACGCCATTGCCGATCAGACATTGTACGTTATCGTGCAAAACACCGGAGGGAACCAGATGCAGTACGGTTTTTTCGCCATTAATCACCAAGGTATGGCCGGCATTATGCCCGCCTTGAAAGCGAACCACGGCGGTTGCTTGTTCCGTTAAAAGATCGACCAGCTTGCCTTTGCCTTCGTCGCCCCATTGTGTACCGATAACAACAACATTTTTTCCCATATTCTTTGATCACCTTAAGCTAATGGTTTAATAATCCAGTGTTGGTCCTGCTTTTCTAATACGGCGTTACAACCCAACTCTGCCGGGCCGCCGATTTGATTGGGCAGATACTGTATGACCGTAGCGCCGCCGGCGCGTAAGTCGCGGATGGTTTGCGCCAAGTCTGGATCTGCAGCGCTGGGCGCCAGTATCACGGTTGCTTGGCTAGGTTCTTCGGTAAATTTATAGCGATTGACCAACACTTTTAAATCGGCGCTGAAACCGGTGGCGGCCCTGGCCCGACCAAACACTTGGCCAATATTATCGTAGCGCCCGCCTCTGGCGATTTCCTTGCCTATGCTGGGAATAAAGGCCGCAAACACCATGCCGGTATGGTAATGGTAACCACGTAATTCCGCCAGATCGAAACTGACCGGCAACAGCGGATAATCTGCTCGCAGCTGATCGGCGATGTTTTGCAATTCCGCCAATGCCTGCTCCACCGCCGAGTTACCGATGAATAAGGCAGCGGCTTTTTCCAGCACCTCGCGGCCGCCATTTAGCATCGGCAACGCCAGAAACAGCGCTTTAAACGCTGTGCTAATCGCCAAGCCGTCCAGCAGTTCCTGTAATTCGCTACGGGCCTTGCGCTGCAAGACATCAAACAGCTCAGCTTCTTGTTGCTGATTTAAGCCGGCTTGCTCCACTAAGGCGCGGTAAATGCCGACATGACCTAAATCCAGATGCACATTCTGCAAACCGCTTAACGCCAAAGTCTCAAGCATCAGGCTGATGACTTCATAATCGCTTTCTATGCCGGCATGTCCGTATAACTCCGCGCCGATCTGCATCGGGCTGCGGGTTTTTTCCAGCGGATCGCCCAAGGTATGCAGCGTGGTGCCGACATAGCACAACCGGGTCGGATGATCGGTTTTCAGATGATGGGCGTCAATTCTGGCAACTTGCGGGGTTAAATCCGCACGTACGCCGAGTAATTTACCGCTGATTTGATCGGTCAGCTTAAAGGTTTGTAAATCCAGATCATGCCCGGCGCCGGTGAGCAGCGAATCCAAAAAATCCACGAAAGGCGGTATCACCAAACGATACCCCCAGCAAGCGAAAGTATCCAGCAACTTGCGGCGCAAGCGCTCCAGTTGTTCCGCCTGTTCCGGCAGCACTTCTTCCATGCCCTCCGGTAGTAACCATATATCTTTATTTTGCATTTTCAGTATCCCAATCGTAGAAAACGCCCCGTCGGGCGGAGCGTTTTCTACGGCATTTCGAATGAGGCCCGCTTATTTTTGATTCTTGAAAAACTTAAAGAAGTCGGAATTAGGCTCCAGCACCATGATGTTGCCGGATTTGCCCAGGCTTTCCTTGTAAGCAATCATGCTGCGATAAAACGCATAAAAGTCGCTGTCCTGACTAAAGCCGTTGGCAAAAATCTCGGCGGCTTTGGCGTCGCCTTCACCGCGCAAGACTTCAGAATCACGATAGGCGTTGCCTAAGATGATTTCCCGCTGCTTGTCGGCATCCGCACGGATACGCTCGGCTGCTTCCGAACCTTGCGAGCGAAACTCACGGGCCACCCTGGCGCGTTCCGCTTCCATCCGTTGATACACCGAGGTGCTGACTTCGCTAGGCAGATCAATGCGTTTAACTTGCACATCGACAATCTCTATGCCCAGTTTCAAGGCATGTGGCGAGACATTGGTAATTAAGGCTTCCCGTATCGCGCTGCGGTCGGTTGAAACCAGCTGCTTGATCTCGCGTTTGCTGAATTCGCTACGGAACGAGTCTTTAATGATCTGGTCAAGCCGGATATTGGCTTGATTAACATCCCCGCCGACCGTGGTGTAAAACGCTTTAACATCGCCTATCCGCCATTTGACGAAAGAATCAACGATGACATTTTTCTTTTCCGCCGTCAAAAAACGCTCCGGCGTGGAATCCATGGTTAAAATACGCGAATCAAACTTTTTGACGTCGTTGATGGGATAAGGCCATTTAAAATGCAGGCCTGGCTCAAAATCCGTACCGACAATTTCACCCATTTTAAATTTGATCACCCGCTCAGTGGTGCCGACGGTAAACACCGACATGGATAACACCAGCAATATTGCTGTGGCGGCGACTAATAGCTTATTTAGCATCGTAGCGTCCTCTTACATCACGTTCACGGCTACCCGCGCGGCTATCGGTTTTAATCTCTTTGACGGGAGCTGCGCTTAAAGGTTGCGAATCATGGTTAACCACCGGCGGCGCGACATCATCTATCGCTTTATTGTTTAATTTATCCAGCGGCAAGTACAAAATATTGTTGCCGCCTTTAACATCCACCAGCACATTGTTGGATCGGCCCAATACAGATTCCATTGCTTCGATATACATCCTTTGCTTGGTCACCGCCGGGGCTTTTTGGTATTGACTCAGTAATTGGGTAAAGCGGCTGACATCACCATCGGCCTGAGCAATCACTTTGACTTTATAACCTTCCGCTTCCTGCACGATACGCGAAGCCGCGCCACGAGCTTTAGGCACCACGTCGTTGGAATAGGCTTCCGCTTCGTTGATCAAGCGCTGTTTATCCTCGCGGGCTTTAATGGCGTCTTCAAACGACCCCTGCACCTGTTCCGGCGGCTGCGCGTCCTGCAAGTTGACGCTGGTGATCAGAATGCCGGCTTTATAAGCATCCATCACCGACTGAATTTCCGATTTAATGTCCTGAACGATTTCGCTACGGCCTTCAGTCAAGACAAAATCCATATCGCTATGCCCGATAACGCCGCGCTCCACACTCTCGGTGACTTGCTTCAGCGTTGAGGCCGGATCTAACACATTAAAGGCATAATCTTTGGCGTCTTTGACTTGATATTGCACCGCCAGTCGTACGTCCACGATATTTTCATCGCGGGTCAGCATCATCGCTTCTTTGGGCACTGAACCTGTCGCCTGGCCGCCGCCGGAACGGTAGCCGACTTCGATAAAGCGTTGTTGCTCTACGTTAATCACTTGCACCTGTTCAATCGGCGCTGGAAAATGCCAGTTTAAACCAGGTTGGGTGGTGGCAACATAAGCGCCAAAACGGGTAACCACGCCGCGCGTACCTTCATCCACGGTGTAAACGCCGCTAAAGCCCCATAGCACCAACGCGCCGGCAGCCAGCAAACCCAACCCTTTTGCGGTTGAGCCGTCCGCAGGCGTGGAGGGATCGCCGCCATTGGAACCGCCACCGAATAGACCGTTCAGTTTTTCCTGTAGTTTACGGACAACCTCATCCAGATCGGGCGGGTTGTTTTTCTCGTTACGACCACTCCAGGGGTCTTTATTATCGCCGCCTGGCTCATTCCAAGACATATCAAGATACTCCAAATTGGATTTGAAAACGCTAAGAGAGACTGTTGGTTACGCTGTTTTGCCCAACCAGCATGCAAACCTCTAAGCGGCTATTCTATCGTAAATCAATGACTGCCGAATAAATAAACCTGGAATCGGCAGTTGCCCGCGCCTTAACTATCTTCAGTCAAATCCAGCGCTGCGACTCTAATATCCTTTAACAACCCCAAATGCTTTCTATCGATTTCGATAGTCAGTTCGCAATCGCCCTGTTCATCAATTACTTCATCCAGAATACGGGCGTAACTGAATAGCTTGGCTTTAAATCCGGCTTCCCGCGCTGATAAATAGCAGGTGCGCACCACTTTGCTGTTATTAAACAATAGACATAAAGCCTGTTGCAGCAACTCGCAGCCTAAGCCGGTTTTGGCGCTGATCCAAACGCTGACCGGCATCCCGGTATCGTCGTAATCGATATGCGGCGTTGCTTCCTCCAGCAGATCGATTTTATTAAACACTTTCAATTGCGGGATTTGGCCGGCCTCAATGTCATTTAATACTTGATTGACATGAAAAATGGTTTCATCGCGGTCTTCGGCAGCGGCATCGATGACATGCATTAATAAATCGGCTTCGCTGGCTTCTTGCAAAGTGGAGCGGAAAGCGGCCACCAATTCATGCGGCAAATGCCGGATAAAGCCTACGGTGTCAGCCAAAATAATCTCGCCGCCATTGCCTAAGGGTAATTGGCGCAAAGTGGGATCTAAGGTGGCAAATAGCTGATCGGCAGCGTAAATATCCGCACCGGTTAAAGTGTTGAACAGCGTGGATTTGCCGGCATTGGTATAGCCAACCAGCGATACCGCCGGAATTTCGGCTTTTTTGCGTTTGCTGCGCCCTTGATGCCGTTGTTTTTCAACTTTATCCAAGCGCTGCTGGATTTGTTTAATGCGCACTGCCAGTAACCGGCGGTCGGTTTCCAGCTGGGTTTCACCCGGGCCGCGCAGGCCTATCCCGCCTTTTTGCCGTTCCAGATGCGTCCAGCCGCGAATCAAGCGGGTGGATAAATGCTTAAGTTGCGCCAGTTCAACTTGCAGCTTGCCTTCAAAAGTTTGCGCGCGTTGCGCAAAAATATCCAAAATCAAGCCATTCCTGTCCACCACCCTGACTTCCAGCGCTTTTTCCAGATTGCGTTCCTGGCTGGGGCTGAGTGGATGGTTAAAGATAATAATATCGGCAGCAAATTCGGCTACGGCCGCCTTGATTTCATCAACCTTGCCGGTGCCGACAAAGAACTTGGGATCAGGCTTTGGTCGAGAGCCAGTTACTACATGAATGGGCAGAGCACCGGCAGACTTGGTGAGTTCTTTTAACTCGTCGAGGTCTTCCTGTCCGGCTTGCAAATTTAGGTGAACGAGAATTGCGCGTTCACCCGCATCGGGACGTTCAAACAAATAAAACCTCTTAGCCTTCGCTGCCGGATTCCGGTTCGCGATTCAAATTAACATTTTTGCCGGGCACGATGGTCGATATGGCATGTTTATAAACCATTTGATTGACCGTGTTTTTCAGCATGACCACATATTGATCAAAGGAATCAACCCGCCCTTGCAGCTTAATGCCATTCACCAGAAAAATGGAGACTGGCGTATGTTCTTTTCTCAGGGCGTTTAAAAAATTGTCCTGTAAATTCTGGGCTTTCGACATCCTATTTCTCCTTATTATTGTTCTGAATACTGATACCTTACCCGCTAAATCTCACGATTTCAATGTTCTGCGCGGGAATCTTCATTCTAGAAGACCGAAGTTGAGACTATAAAAGTGTTTTTCAAGTTCAATCCCGATTTTTTTTGATCGGCCAGCCTGTATCAGAGCAGCCGACCGATCTTAAGGGTACCTCTAAAAATCCAACTTCCGTTGCCATACTGCGTTGCAATCAAAAAATTACTCCTTACATATCATTCATATGTGCTTCGCAATTTTTTTTTGATTGCGCCTTGTCCGGCTGAGAAACTTAAATTTTTAAAGGCCCCTTAACTTAGCCGATTTTTTTATACTTCAAGCGATGCGGATTATCGGCATCCGCCCCTAAGCGGCGATGACGGTCGGCTTCGTAATCGGCATAATTGCCTTCAAACCAGACCACTTCACTGTCGCCCTCAAAGGCTAGCATGTGAGTGGCAATGCGGTCAAGAAACCAGCGATCATGGGAAATAACCACAGCGCAACCAGGGAAAGCCAACAAAGCTTCTTCCAGCGCCCGCAAAGTTTCCACATCCAGGTCGTTGGTCGGCTCATCCAGCAGCAATACGTTGCCGCCGCTCTTTAATAATTTGGCCAAATGCACACGGTTGCGTTCACCGCCGGACAACTCGCCTATCCGTTTCTGTTGATCCTGGCCTTTAAAATTAAAACGGCCCAGATAAGCGCGCGACGGGGTTTCGTATTTGCCGACGGTAATCACGTCCAGCCCGTCGGAAACTTCCTCCCAGACTGTTTTAGTGTTGTCCATATCATCGCGTAACTGATCGACATAAGACATCTGCACGGTCTGGCCTATGGTAATATCGCCGGAATCAGCCGGTTCAAAGCCGGCCATCATTCTAAACAGCGTGGTTTTACCGGCGCCGTTCGGGCCGATAATGCCGACAATACCACCTTGCGGCAATTTGAAGCTAAGATGGTTGATCAACAAGCGGTCGCCAAAGCCTTTACTGACGTCATCGGCCTGAATCACCACCTCGCCCAATCGAGGGCCGGGTGGAATATAAATTTCCTGAGTCTCGTTGCGTTTTTGGGTTTCCACCGATGCCAATTCGTCAAACCGCGCCAAACGCGCCTTGCTCTTGGCATGACGGCCTTTTTGATTGGAACGCACCCACTCCAGCTCGGCTTTCATGGCTTTTTGCCGTGAACTTTCCTGCTTTTCTTCCAGTTCCAGGCGTTTTTCTTTCTGCTCTAACCAGGAGGAGTAATTGCCTTCCCAGGGGATGCCCATGCCGCGATCCAGCTCCAAAATCCAGCCGGCGACATTATCGAGGAAGTATCTATCATGGGTTACCGCTACGACGGTGCCGGGATAATCATGCAGAAAGCGCTCCAGCCAGGCGACCGATTCGGCATCCAGATGGTTGGTAGGCTCGTCCAGCAACAGCATGTCGGGTTTGGAGAGCAGTAAACGGCATAAGGCTACCCGGCGTTTTTCACCACCTGACAGCTTAGTCACATCCGCATCCCAATCCGGCAGCCGCAAGGCATCCGCGGCGATTTCCAGGGTGCGATCCAGATTATGACCATCGCAAGCATTGATAATATCTTCCAGCTTGGCTTGTTCGGCAGCCAGTTGATCAAAATCTGCGTCTGGATCGGCATAAGCGGCGTAAACAGCATCCAGCTTGGCTAAGACGTCTTTGATATGCGCCACAGCTTCTTCAATGTTGCCGCGCACGGTTTTGCCGGGATCAAGCTGCGGTTCTTGCGGTAAATAACCGATATTGATGCCTTTTAGCGGAATTGCCTCGCCTTCAATTTCTTTGTCTATGCCGGCCATGATGCGCAGCAACGTCGATTTACCGGAGCCGTTAAGACCTAAAACGCCGATCTTGGCGCCCGGAAAAAATGACAAGGATATGTCCTTAAGAATATGCTTTTTAGGCGGCACCACTTTGCCGACTCGGTTCATCGAAAAAATATATTGCGCCATCGTTTTTCTGCTGATGAAAATAAAGCAACATTATACCTTGTAACCGCCGATTTTCAGGCTGTTAAATTTTTTTTATGCTTTCGGCTGTCACAATCACCACTTCATCCCTAAAAAATCCGGTAGGATATGCCGACCAACAGGCGGCGCATCTTTCCTTAGTCGGGCTTGCCCTGGGAACGCTGAGCCCCCCTCGGCATCTGGGCGATAGTCCATCATCCTAGAATCAGCAGTTGGACACGTTTGCCAGTGCTGTTTTCCGGTTGGCTGGGCTTTAAATGATGCGCCGCCCGTTGGTTGGCATATCCTACCGTTTAAATTGGACAGGCTGTACGATATTCAAAATCATGATGACCATACCGACATCCAGCTATCTAGACCTGCACTGCCACCGCCAGCCCCCGCCACCCCATCCGGCCATCATTAGCCTGGATGCCAACCAAGATCAGCTTGAATCATCTGGGTATTATTATTCCCTAGGCCTACATCCCTGGTTTTTGACCCAACAGACTTACCAAGCCGGCTTGCTTATCCTACAAACCGCGCTAACTCAAGATAAAAATCTACTGGCAATCGGCGAATGCGGCCTCGACAAAACCACCGCTTGCGATTTTTCCTTGCAATTGGCCGCCTTCAACAGCCAAATCTTACTGGCGGAATATTATCAAAAACCCTTGATCATTCATTGTGTCAAAGCCTTTAATGAGCTGATGCAGCTAAAAAAGCAAACCAAACCCCGCCAAGCGTGGATAATTCACGGCTTTAACCGCAACCCTGCTTTAGCCGGGCAATTATTAACACAAGGTTTTTATCTGTCGCTGGGCCATGCCTTACTCAACCCCAACAGCCACGCCGCCCAATTGCTGCCGAGCCTGCCGCTGCAACAACTGTTTTTGGAAACGGATACCGCAGAGCTACCGATCAGCGCAATTTATGCAGCAGCGGCTAATCGGCTAGGCCTGCCGGTAAACACCTTGCAACAACAAATATTGGACAATTTTAATCGAGTGTTTCTTCATGACTGATTTAAGCTGGCTATCCCGTACCGAATTATTAATCGGCAAAACCAAACTGGAAAAATTGCAACAAGCCCATGTATTGGTGGTCGGCATGGGTGGGGTGGGCTCATTCGCTGCTGAATTTATCTGCCGGAGCGGCGTTGGCAAAATGACCATCGTTGACGGCGATGTGGTAGATCCCAGCAATCGCAATCGGCAATTACCGGCATTGGCCACCACCCACGGCCTGTCCAAAGCCGATGTGATGGGCGAGCGCTTACTGTCCATCAATCCTGATTTACAACTCACCATCAAGCATGAATTTATCACCCCGGATACAGCCGATCAGCTGCTGAGTGAACATTATGATTATATCGTCGATGCCATCGACAGTTTAACGCCCAAAATCACTTTAATCTGTGCAGCGAAAGCTAGAAACATGAAAATCATCAGCTCCATGGGCGCCGGCGGCAAACTAGACCCCACCCATCTTAAAGTCGTGGATATATCCAAAACCTATAACTGCCCGTTTGCGCAATTTATTCGGATACGCTTGCGTAAACTAGGCATACAGCGCGGAGTTAAGGTTGTGTTTTCCCCGGAAGTGGTGATAAAAGACTCGCTGATGTACACTGACGGCAGCAATTACAAAAAATCCGCTTACGGCACGATTTCTTATCTACCGGCGGCATTTGGTGGGGTATGCGCGTCGGTGGTGATACGCAGTTTGATTCATGAAACAGCTCATGCGAGAAAATAAAATAAGAATCTACAGTTGAAAACGTTTGATAGCACCATTACCGATCAGTAAAGTGCTATAGCCTCACAAAATAATCTGATTAGCGCACATCTGTTCCTTACTTTAACTGGATGAAACAATAGCCTTATGAATAAGCCTACTGTCATTACAAAAACATATGCCGAGCAGGCTAAAGCCAAAATACATGATATTAAAGAGGGTTACCAGGGGTTAAGAATATCGGCATTGCCGGGGTTACATGATTTTGTATTTAAGTTTACAAAAAAATTATTTCCCACGCCTTCTAAACTATTGGATGTTGCCGCTGGCTCCGGTGCCATGACGCTACGCTTACAAAACTTAGGGCATCAGCTGACCGCTTGCGATTATGTCGCAGAAAACTTTCGGCTGCACAATACCACTGAGTTTTATACAGTTGATCTTAACACGCATTTTTCCAATGTCATTCCTGATACTTTTGACGGCATCATCGCTATTGAAATTATTGAGCATCTGGAAAATCCTAGACATTTTACAAGGGAACTGTTTTTAAAATTAAATCCTGGCGGCTATTTAATTTTGACGACACCCAATATTAACAACCCGGTATCCATCGCTTTTTTTATCCGGCGAGGTTATTTTCAATGGTTTTTTGATGAAAATTACAGCATAAATGGGCATTTAACCCCAATCCCACCCTTTAATTTATTAAGATGCCTAGCAGAAACAGGATTTGAATGCATTGAATTAAATTCATTTGGCGATCCATTTATAGCTGTAAAAAATTGGCCGAAGATGCGCATTCTGGCAAACCTAATCCAGCTGATTTCTACTACTCAAAAACAACAACAAGGTGAAATATTCGTGCTTATCGCCAGAAAACCGATCAGTTGATTGACAAGAGGCCGTTTTGTGCAATGGGGTTTCCCTATGCATCCAAGCCGCTAGACCACTTTACCGGGCATTGATTGGACATTGATTGATGCGCCGCCCGTTAGTTGGCACATTCTACCTTTTGATGTAGCCATTCCACGGTGAATCGTTACCAATACAGATAAATTTTTTAGATGTGCCGGGCGTATCAATCGCGACAGCTGCCCTTCATACTGTTCATCAGCAAATCTGCCTTTTACCAGCCCTCTAAACTAACCGCGCCTTTTTCGCAGTTATATTTACTGACTTGCAACTGCGGAAATTCGGCCAACCAGTGTTTAATAATCTGTTGTTCATCCTGCCTATCGGCATCATCCAAAAATACCACCGCATTTTTGTTTAATTGTGGAAATAATACTCTGCCGGCAGGATAGCGAGCCAATAGATTGAGATGCGCCGGCGGGCCGTCGATTACCAACATATCAATTTGCTTAGCGGCAATATCTGTGGGAACGCTGTACCAACTATAGGCCTGCTCGGCAAACTGTTGTTCGCTCAAAGGGGCATCAATCACTGTTGCCCAATTCTCTAAACCTTGCTTTTGTAATTCGTGACGGGTCTGTTGCGCGTAATGCTGATCGTGTTCCAAGCTATAGACATGACCTGTGCCGTTTTGTTTGGCAGTTTGCGCCAATACCACGGTGGATGCGCCGGAACTGCATTCCACGATAATCTCTGGTTTTTGTCTAATGATATGCTCAGCTAATAGCAGCAAAAAATCCGGCGAAGCCGCCCAGCCTCTTAAAACCGGCAAGCTGTAAGGTAAGTTTAATTGCCGATCCAGGACAATAAATGCTTGGATTTGTTGATAGGTATGTTGACTATTTTGCTCGCTGGTACGCTGTATTTGCTCAAGTGCAGCATACATTTTCAAATCCACCCGCCTGACTTTATGAAAAGTATAGGCCAGCATTAGGGTAATCAATAGCAGCCAGCTTGCAAACAAGAAGGTTTCAGACATAGTTTAAGAGGGATAAGGTAAATTAAGTTTGCATGGTCTACCTGCAAACTGAAAAGTCCAACAGATAAGGCTCAATTAGCCCTCATCAACCGCTGGGCGGAATTTGTAACACCCGCCCTATTTTGACATTGCCATCCTCCATATTGTTGAACAAGCGCAAGGCCCGCATACTGACCCCGTATTGTTGTGCAATACCGGACAAGGTTTCACCGGAACTGATGACATGCTGGGTTTTATTGTCGGCGGAATTCACTTCGTCGGTTTTACCCAGCAACTGCGGACGCTCATCCGACGCCGGCTCCATGTTTTGACTAAACGCCAGCGCACGGCCGGATTTGGACAGTTTTGCCATTAGGGTATTGGCTGGCGCATATTGCCTAAAGTGGGCCAAAATACCGTTAAACATTGCTGCGGCCATTTTCTCCTGATAGGCGCTGCTGGTTAAATGTTGCTCTTCATTGGGATTGGAAATAAAGGCGGTTTCTACCAAAATAGAAGGAATACCCTCAGACTTTAAGACCACAAAACCGGCTTTTTGCACGGTTGAGCGATGCAGATGGCTAACCATTTTGACACTTCTCAGCACTTTGCTGCCAACATTTTGACTAGCTTCTTTGGCGGCATTTTGCGATAAATCCTGTAAAACCGAAACTAAGGTATCATCTCTGTCTTCCGCTTCTTTGCCGTCTGAAGCATTTTCGCTATCCGCTAACCAGCGCGCCGTTTGACTGGACGCCCCCTGGTTGGACAAGGTATACACCGAAGCCCCTTGGGTGGTGGGATCATTAAAGGCATCGGCATGAATAGAGACTAATAAATCGGCTTTGGCGGCTTGCGCCAGTTTAACCCGTTCCCGTAAATACACAAAGTAATCACCTTTGCGTATCATCACCGCTCGTAAACCGGGCTGTCTATTAATCCGGCTTTCCAAACGTTTGGCAATAGCAAACACCACATCTTTTTCCTGAGTGCCGTTACTACCCTGAGCACCGACATCTTTACCGCCATGCCCGGCATCAATGGCAACGATAATATCCCGGCCTCTGGGTTTAGGCGTATTATGTATGGGCTTGGCAACAGTCGCCGTCACAGCAACCGGCGCATCCCTTTTGATTAGGCCGGCTTGGCTCAAGGCATCATCCTGTCTGGTTAACGACTTTTCCTTAAGCGTTAAATCAATCTGTAACTGACTCCCCCCCGGCTGTTTAATCAGCGTCGATTTGGCATCGACATCGTCTTTTAACGCCAGGACGATTCGAGTATTATTATCGTTATGTGTTCCACTGCGGAGATTGATGAATAACGGATGATCGGCTGGAGGCGCATTGCCGGCCTGTAAATGGCTGTTATCAAAATCGACCACCAAGCGATTTGGGTTGGATAGGGTAAAAACCCGGTACCTAGCGACACCGGATAGATCAAAAGCGACACGATTTGTCGGCTGATCTGAATAATTGACAGCGATAATTTGCACTTGCCCGGCCTGGACAATCACAGCGGGCGACAATAAACCCAGCATCCAAAAAAATTTACATATCCGCTGCATAAACCACTCTAGCTTTTAATGATAGTGTTGTTTAGATTATAGCAGTATGTCTTTGTTTTTCCAGTGGAGTTGTAAAGTATTTTTTAGGCTTTCCTGTAATACCTTGATTTCTATCAGGCGGCTATCGCCTTGATGCGTCAGATGGATTTCTATATCGGCCTCCGGCAGAAAACCAGAGCCCATTTGTGGCCATTCAATACAACATAAAGCCACTTGCCGCAAATAATCATCCATCCCTAACCACTCCAGTTCTTCAGGATCTTTGAGGCGATAGAGATCAAAATGAAACACTCGCCTGCCTGCCAGCTCATATTCCTCAACCAAACTAAAGGTAGGACTTCTAACCACCTTAGTATAACCGGCCGCCCGTAACAAACCGCGCACTAATGAGGTTTTGCCTGCCCCCAGATCACCGTACAAAAACACCAGGCATTTCTCAGGTAAAATCGGCCATAACGCCCCGCCAAAAGCCTCTGTTTCATCCGAGTTGTTTAGGGTTAGTTGCAAGAGATTTACCAGGCTTGGAGAGGGTTGTTATAGGATGTGCCTACTTTTCTAGGCACATCCTATGCAGCTATCTTTTAAGCTTATTCGTTGTTCAATATACCGGACAGTTGCTGAGCCGGCACATAACCCGGCAGCAAATTGCCTTTTTCGGTGATAATCATCGGGGTACCGCTCATGCCGAATGCCTCGCCCAAGTCCATATGTTCATCCACCGGATTAGCACAGGTTTTAGGTTCTATCGCTTCACTTTTCTTGGCAGCGGTTAAGGCTTTGTTTCTATCGGGAGCACACCAGACTGAAACGGCTTTTTTATAGGAATCCGAGCCTTTACCGGCTCTGGGGAAGAACAAATAACGAACCGTGATGCCTTGCGCCAGATATTGATCGATTTCTGAGTGCAATTTACGGCAGTAGCCGCAATCTATATCCGTGAAGATGGAAACAGTATGCTTGCTGTTGTCTGCTTTATAAATAATCATTTTTTCCACGCCGACTTTATCCAGCTCGGCTTTGCGAACTTCGGCCAGCTTTCCTTCGGTGAGGTTTTTCTTGGCTTCGGCATCAAACAACTGGCCTTGAATCAGGTAGCGGCCATCGTCTGATACATAAAAAATATTCGCCCCCACTCGCAATTCCTGCAAGCCTTTAATTTCGGAAGGCTTAATTGAATCAACCTTGGCCTGCGGCAGCAAAACACCTACTGCTTTTTTCACGGCCGCATCATCTGCCGACGCACCTGAGCTGACTGTAACGGCACAGATTAGCGCCAACATTTGCATTAGGTTTTTCATTACATTAACCATATTAGTGACAAAAAGTGTTATAGGACGTGCTGAATAGCGTAAAGCACATCTTTATGTTAAAGATTTACAACAATAAGATTACCGCAACAGCAATTGGTTCAACACTTACGACTGAAATAATTTGCCGATATCCAGAAACATCGCTAATATCATCAACGATAACAGTAAAAACATGCCGATTTGCTGAAAAACCAGCTGAACTCTTTCTGATACCGGGCTGCCTTTAATCGCTTCAACGGCAAAAAACAATAAATGCCCGCCATCCAGCACCGGTATCGGCAATAAATTCAATACCCCAAGACTGACGCTGACCAGCGCCAAAAACTTAAGAAACGCTGTCACCCCTATATCTGCTGACTGGCCGGCATATTGGGCAATACTAATCGGCCCGCTCAAATTATCCACCGAGGCAGCACCAACAAACATCTTGGCCATCATCCCCAGTGTACTGGTGATAAAAAATCCGGTTTTCTCAAATGCGACCGGCAAGGCGCGCCAGGGCGATAAAGAATAATTAACCCGTAGCGTATCCAGCAAATCTTTCGGCACATCGACGCCGGCGCCGATTTTGCCCACGGTTTTACCGCCCTGCTCTTCAGCCCGCGGGGTAATGATTAAGGTGATAGGCAAGTCGTTACGCTCAACCAACAGCTTAATTTCAATGTCCGGCCGGGTTTGCACGTAATCCACCCATTGCTGCCAATCGGCTATCGCCACGCCGTCAGCGCTAATCAACAAATCGCCGACCTCCAAACCCGCCTGTTTGGCCGCGCCGCCATCCAACAACTTACCAATGACAGGCTTAATCAGTGGCGACCAAGGTTTTAAGCCCAATCTTTTTTGCAACTGCTCCGGGCTTTGCGCATCTTGTTCGTTGATTCTAATAACCCGGGTTTGCTCGCGACTCTCGATATCCTTGACCACCACCTTGATTTCTCGTTTACCGTCAATTGCTAAGGTAAACAGCTCATCCAAAGCCACCATCCAAGTAGGGGTAACGGTTTCATCAATCTTGATAATCTCGTCTTTTTCGATAAAACCGGCTTCGGCCGCCAAGCTGCCGGCCGTCACGCTACCGACGATAGGCCTCATACCTTCTTCGCCTATCACCAATACCAGCCAGAACAACAGCACCGCCAATAGCAGATTGGAGATGGGGCCGGCCGCCACGATAGCGGTTCTAGCCCATAAAGCTTGCCGATTGAAAGCATACGGCAAATCCTCGCTAGCAACTGCGCCTTCCCGCTCGTCCACCATTTTTACATAGCCGCCCAACGGAATGGCGGAAATCACAAACTCGGTATCGGCAGGTGACTTTTGCCAGGCCCATAAGCGCTTACCAAAACCGATTGAAAAACGAGTCACCTTAACCCCAACCTTACGCGCCACCCAAAAATGACCAAACTCGTGGAATGTCACTAATACCGCGATGGCGATAATAAAATAAAATAGGGAGTGCAAGGCTTCCATTACCCGGCCAATTGTGCGATCACGCTTTTGGCAACGGCTCTAGCCTGCTGATCGGCTTGCAGTATCAAATCCAGGCTGTCGGCATTATCGGGGCTGAATTGCGCCATACTCAGTTCAATAATTTTGGCAATATCAGTAAAGCGTACCTGCTCGGCCAAAAACGCTTCAACGGCAATTTCATTAGCGGCATTTAATACCGTGGGCATAATGCCGCCGGCCTGAATGGCCTCAATGGCCAAAGCAAGACAAGGAAAACGCTGCAAATCCGGCGCTTCAAAATCCATATGCGCCACTTCAAAAATATTCAACGGCGCAACACCGGAATCAAAACGTTCCGGCCAAGCCATCGCATAAGCAATCGGAGTGCGCATGTCTGGATTACCCATTTGCGCCAGCACCGAGCCATCCACATAATCAACCATGGAGTGAATGATGCTCTGCGGGTGTATCACCACCTGAATCGCTTCAGGTGGCATATTAAACAGCAGGCTGGCTTCAATTAATTCCAGACCTTTATTCATCATGGTCGCGGAATCGACTGATATTTTTCTGCCCATATCCCATTTAGGATGCGCTACGGCCTGCTCAGGCGTCACATCGGCCAGATCGGCCAGCGGTGTTTTTCTAAACGGCCCGCCGGACGCTGTCAACAAAATGCGTCTGGCCTGTTTGGCAACATGCCCGGTGGTGTAACCAGCCGGCATACATTGAAAGATGGCGTTATGCTCGCTATCGATAGGCAATAACACCGCACCGGATTCATTGACCGCCTGCAATAAGATCTGCCCAGACATCACCAGCGCTTCCTTATTGGCCAGCAAGATGGTTTTGCCGGCTTTGGCCGCCGCCAGGGTAGGCAACAAACCGGCAGCGCCGACAATGGCCGCCATCACTGAATCGACATTGTCCAGGGTCGCTACCACTTGCAAAGCCTCGGCGCCTACCAGGACTTTAATATCGGCCACCGCAGAAGCTGCGATTTTTTGCTTAAACTCTTCGGCTTTGTCTTCTTGCACCACGACGGCATATTCAGGATGATGTTCCAGACACTGCTGAAGCAATGCATCAATATTGCCATTCGCCGTCAGCGCAATCACTTTGTACTGATCTTTGTGTCTGGCCACCACGTCCAATGTGCTGACACCAATTGAACCGGTCGCGCCAAGAATACAAATCCCTTTCATGCAAATACACTCCGTCCAATTAATACGATGCCGGCGTAGAAAAAGGGTGCTGCGGCAATCACACTATCTATTCTATCCAGAATACCGCCATGCCCCGGCAAGATTACGCCGCTATCTTTAACGCCTTTTTTCCTTTTCACCAGACTGAAAAACAAATCGCCATAAATTGAAATCAGCACCGTTAAAACGGATAACAACACAATATCAACCGACATTAACGCCACTAAATTAGCACCCTCGCCGCTAAACGGCTCCAGTCCATAATAAATACGCAACGCAATCCCGCACAGCAAGGCGGAAGCCAACGCGCCATACATGCCTTGCACGGTTTTGCCCGGACTGATTTCCGGCGCCAGCTTATCCTTGCCCCACTTTCTGCCGGCAAAATAAGCGCTGATGTCGGCCGCCCAGATCAGCAATAAAAAGTACAACACCAAGCCGGAACCATAATAGGCTCTCAGCTTGCTGAGAAACATCCAGGCGGAAAACAACACCAGCCAGCCGATAAATTTCTTGAGCCGTGGGCTAAATTCCATGCTCAGTAATTGAGTGGAGGTCTGTCTGATTAAAAACATCGTCATCACCCAGAACAGCACCGGCGCAACCACCAGCCATTCCAGCGCATCGGAATAATCTTTTATTTCCGGCCATTCCAAGGTTTCACCGGCAATTTCCAGAAACACCGTCCAGAAATGCACACCCAGCATAGGCAAAATCAGCGCCACCAAAAACAGTATCCTGCTGAAGAGTTTATCGACATCAATCAACGACAGCCATTCCCAGGCGGCTGCCAGGGTGACCACTGCGATAAACAATGAAAAATAGGTGGCAGACAATTCAAAAATTGCCAAAACCACGATGGCCGCCAATACGACTGCCGTTAAAATCCGCTGTACTAACATAGTTTCTATTTTAGTTATTATGGTTATGTTTAGATGTTACCAACTGCTCACCGGTATGACCAAAGCGTCTTTGCCGGCTTTTAAAACTTTGGATAGCTTTTTCCAGTAATCGTTTATCAAAATCCGGCCATAAATCATCGGTAAAATAAAATTCCGTATACGCCAGTTGCCATAACAGAAAATTACTGACCCGCTCTTCCCCGCCGGAACGAATGAATAAATCCGGCTCCGGCAAACCCGCCGTCACCAGATGTTCATTCACCAGTTGTTCGGTAATAGCCTGCGCCGAAATATCGCCTTTGGCAATACCGTCCACAATTTTTTGTACAGCCTGAGTAATATCCCAGCGTCCGCCGTAATTGGCGGCAATGACCAACGTTAAACCGGTATTGTTCTGCGTTTGTGCTTCCGCTGCACGAATTTTTTCTTGTAATTTCTCGGAAAAAGCCGTTTTATCGCCGATAATCTTTAAGCGGATATTGTTTTTATCCAGCTTATCCACTTCATTTTGCAGCGTAGTCATGAACAATTCCATTAACAAACTGACTTCATCCAATGGCCTGCGCCAATTTTCGCTGCTGAAAGCAAACAACGACAATACTTCAATCTGTTGTTTTGCACAATATTCAACAATTTGCCGAATCGCCTTCACGCCGGCATGATGCCCCATAATACGCGGCATCAGTCTTTTTTGCGCCCAGCGACCATTACCATCCATGATAATGGCTATATGCCGGGGATTACCCGTATCGGAATCAGATTTATTCACTTGCTCAGCAGACATTTCGCTCTCAATTACATTGACAATAGATCGGCTTCTTTTTCTTCAAGATGCTTTTCAACTTCTTTAATGTATTGATCAGTCAATTTTTGAATTTTTTCTTCGCCTTGTCGTGCATCATCCTCTGAAATGAGTTTATCTTTCAGAGCGTCCTTTATCGCCGCATTCGCATCGCGCCGGATGTTTCTGATCGAAACCCGGCCTTGTTCGGCTTCGTTTTTAACCACTTTAACCAGATCACGACGACGCTCTTCGGTTAATGCCGGCAATGGAATCCGAATTACGGTACCTTGCGTGGCTGGATTTAAGCCCAACCCGGAAGACAAAATCGCTTTTTCAATGGCTTGCACCATGCCTTTTTCCCAAGGCGTAACCTTTAAGGTTCTGGAGTCTTCCACAGACACATTGGCAACTTGCGATAACTGCGATTCCGTGCCGTAATAACTCACGCTGATTTGATCCAGCAAGCTGGGGTGCGCCCGTCCGGTTCTAATTTTAGTAAAAGCTTTTTGTAAGGCTTCTATGCTTTTTACCATTCGTGACGAAGCGTCTTGTTGAATATCACTGATCATTCTAATTTCTCTCGATAAGCGAGCCGATGTTTTCACCACGCATTAAACGCATCACGGCGCCCGGCTCAAAAATGTTCATCACCCGCATAGGCAGATTATTATCCCGACACAACACTAAAGCGGTAGTATCCATCACATTCAAGCGCTGATCAATGGCCTCATCATACGTTAAACGAGGATAAAACACGGCATCCGATACTTTATTAGGATCGGCAGAATAAACGCCTTTAACTTTGGTGGCTTTAATCATTAGTTCCGCATCAATTTCAATGGCGCGTAAACTGGCGGCGGTATCGGTGGTGAAAAAAGGATTGCCGGTGCCGGCGGCAAAAATGGTCACCCGCCCCTTTTCCAAATGCCTGACTGCGCGGCGGCGGATGTAATCTTCACAAACCTGATTGATTTTCAAGGCCGTCATGACTCGCACCTGCTGCCCCAAATACTCCAGCGCATCCTGCATCGCCAGCGCATTGATCACGGTAGCCAACATGCCCATCTGATCACCGGTCACCCGATTCAAGCCTTCAGAGGCCTTTTCGGCGCCACGGAGAATATTACCGCCACCGATAACCAGACCAACCTGGATACCTGCATCGCACAAATCTTTAACTTCCTGAGCCAAACGCTGAACGATGTCAGGATCGATACTGCCACCCTTTTCGCTCATCAACGCTTCGCCGCTCAATTTAAGTAAAATTCTTTTACAAATTGTGTGACTCATAATCAACTATTTCCAATTTCAATAGGGGGTTTAGGCGGTTTACTGCTGAAAAAGAAACCCGGCAAACGCCGGGTTTGCATTTTTCTTAACCTCTGACTTGCGCCATGACTTCTTCAGCAAAGTTTTCTTCTTTTTTCTCAATCCCTTCGCCGACTTCAAAACGGGCGAAACGTACCACGGCATTGCCTTTAGCCGCCAACAGCTTACCCACTGTGGTGCTGTCATCTTTAATGAATGGTTGACCGACCAAAGTGACTTCCGCCAGGAATTTGGCAATCCGGCCGCCTATCATTTTTTCAACTATTTCTTTAGGTTTGCCGCTTTCCAGCGCCTGGGCCGCGAAAATTTCTTTTTCTTTAGCAATCACGTCGGCAGACACTTGGTCTTCAGTAATATACTCGGGTTTGGATGCAGCAATATGCATAGCAATATCTTTACCCAGCGCGCCATCATCTTTGCTGAGCTCAACGATAACGCCGATTTTGCTGCCGTGCAGATAGCTGGCTTGGCCGCCGTCGGTAGTGACATATCTCAGGAAACGTCTAACAGTAATGTTTTCACCCAGTTTGGCGATCAAGGCGCGACGGGTTTCTTCCACACTAACGCCATCAGCCAATACTAATGCTTGCAGCTGCTCTTCGGTTTCAACATCAGCAACCAGCAAAGCGTTGACGATATCGTTAACAAAACCAACAAAATCGTCGCCTTTTGCGACAAAATCGGTTTCGCAGTTAACATCAACCAAGACCACGACTTTGGCGTCATCAGAAACTTTTACGCCGATAATGCCTTCTGCAGCAATCCGTCCAGATTTTTTATCTGCTTTTGCCAGACCGGCTTTGCGCATATTTTCTATGGCCAAATCCATATCGCCATTAGCTTCAACCAGGGCTTTTTTACATTCCATCATGCCGGAACCGGTACGTTCACGCAGTTCCTTCACCATAGCCGCACTAATACTCATTTTTTTTTCCTCAAGTTTATTAACTAAAAAAACGCCTCACAAGGAGGCGTTTATAAAGACTTAAAAAACTCGAGCCTGCCATGCAGGCCCGATCACACCCGGTATAGCCGGATGTGTTTTAATTTACGCTTCCGACTCTGACTCTGCTGCAACTTCTTCTACGAAATCATCGGCCTTAACCGCCGCATCCATACGCAACGATTTGGCTTCCAGCACTGCTGCCGCAGCGCTTTGGCAATACAGACTAACGGCACGAATAGAATCGTCGTTGCCGGGAATCACATAATCAATTTTATCAGGTGAGTTGTTGGAATCCACCACGCCAACCACAGGAATACCCAGTTTTTTGGCTTCCATAATGGCGTTTTTCTCGTAACCGACATCCAAAACAAAAATCACATCCGGCGTACCGCGCATATCTTTGATACCGCCAAGGCTACGCTCCAGTTTTTCCAGCTCGCGCTCCATGCCCAAAGCTTCTTTTTTGCTGAAGCGTTGATACAGAGTGCCGTCAGCTTTCATGGCTTCCAGCTCTTTTAAACGATTAATGGATTTTTTGATGGTTTTAAAGTTGGTCAACATACCGCCTAACCAGCGGTGATTGACATAAGGCATTCCACAACGTTTTGCTTCATCAGCAACGGTTTTCCGTGCGGCTTTTTTGGTGCCGACAAACAGAATGGTGCCTTTATTGACGGTCATTTGACCGAGGTAATTCATCGCGTCATTAAACAACGGCAGGGTTTGTTCCAAATCGATGATATGGATTTTATTGCGGGCCCCGAACAGATAAGGAGCCATTTTAGGGTTCCAATACCGGGTTTGATGACCAAAATGAACACCTGCTTCTAACATTTGACGCATTGACACTGCTGCCATTTATTTCTCCTAAAGATTTTTGCCGAATTTTTTTCGGCTTTGGGTTACGCCTCCGCACTGTCCCGATTAATGACCCGTCCTGCAACCAAGCAGCACCGGCACCCCACCAATCGTGTCGACAGACGTGAGTATTGATACATAGTGAACTTAACTTTATACCATGATTACGTTTTCACAACAAGCCTGAATCTGTTAGACTGCAACCATGCCGCCTGAAACAGGTTAAAAAACAACCACCACTTCCTTATCCAGCAGCCAACTCGACCATGAGTATAATAATAAAAACTTCTGACGAAATTATGAAGATGCGCATAGCCTGTCAATTGGCTGCCGATGTTTTAGACATGATTGCGCCGCATGTCGTGGCAGGGATCAGCACCGAACAACTGGATGACATTTGTCACGATTACATAGTCAATGTGCAAAACGCCATTCCGGCGCCATTAAACTATCGCGGCTATCCAAAATCGATCTGCACCTCCATTAATCAGCAAATCTGCCACGGTATCCCCAGCGAAAAAAAGTTAAAAAACGGCGACATTGTCAATATTGACATTACCGTAATTAAAGACGGCTACCACGGCGACACCAGTAAAATGTTTTGCATCGGCGAGGTTAGCCCACACGCCAAACGCTTAGTGGAAATAACCCGACAAGCACTATTTCTGGGCATAGCCGAGACCAAACCCGGCGCGCATTTCGGTGACATAGGCCACGCCATCCAGAAATTTGCGGAAAGCAATCGCTATTCGGTCGTTCGAGAGTTTTGCGGCCACGGCATAGGCAAAGATTTCCATGAAGACCCTCATGTGATGCACTTTGGTAAAGCAGGCGAAGGCGCTGAGATAAAAGCGGGTATGATCTTTACGATAGAACCGATGCTGAATCTGGGCAAACGCCATATGAAAATCTTGCCCGACGGCTGGACGGCGGTTACCAAAGACCGCAGCCTATCGGCACAATGGGAACATACCATATTAGTCACTGATAGCGGTTACGAGATTTTAACCTTGCGCGAGGAAGAGCGGTGACCAAAACGGCGCTGCTTAATGGCCGGTTAATGGCTTGTTTTGAGCAAGACCATCCCATAGCCTCTTTCAAACAGCTGATCAGCACCGAAACGAAACACATCGGCACCCGCTTTAAACCGGATCGTTCTGTCACCGCTTTACTGAGTGCCAGATCACAATTTATCGATAAGTTGCTGAGCTGCTGCTGGCGGCATTTTTTAGGCAAACAGGCCGAGACCATGGCGTTAATCGCTACCGGCGGTTATGGCCGAAAAGAATTGTTTCCACATTCGGACATTGATATTCTAATTTTGGCTACCGCTGCCGATAAAGAAAACCATCAGGAAGCCTTATCAAATTTCAGCCGTTTTCTTTGGGATATAGGGCTTAAACCGGGGCAAAGCGTCCGTACGCTAAGCGAGTGCATAGAAACCGCCAGCGAAGACCAGACCATTTTCTGCTGCCTATTGGAAATGCGCATGATTTGCGGCAGCGACAGCCTGTTTCGCGCCTTAAAAAACAAACTGACCTATGGCCTGCTCTGGCCGTCTGAACGATTTTTGCTGGCAAAAATCGCTGAACAGGAGCGGCGTTACAGCAAGTTTCATAACACCGCCTACTATCTGGAACCCAATATTAAAGAAGGCCCCGGCGGACTGCGCGATTTACAAGTCATCTCCTGGGTTTTTAAACACCACTACAATTCCTCATCCTTACGCGAATTAATTAAGTACGGTTACTTGCCCAGAGCGGAATACGATAAGCTGATCACCGCCCGCAACATCCTCTGGCGCTTGCGTTTTGCGCTGCACACGCTCACCAACCGTTGCGAAGACCGCTTGTTATTTGATTATCAACGAGATTTGGCCGCCCAATTTGGCTATTTTAATGATACTCAACAACCCGATGTCGAACACTTTATGCAGTTTTATTTCAAAACTGTCGTTGAGATTGAGCGTATCAACGAAATGCTGCTGCAATTGCTGAATGAAAAGCTGATCAGCCATCAGGAAAACTTAAAACCCATCCCGATTACCGCCCATTTTTCCTCCATCGGCGGCTATGTGGAAGCGGTAAACAAAGATGTGTTTGAACAGCAACCGCTGGCCTTGCTGGAAATTTTCCTGCTGGTGCAACGCCTGCCCTCACTAAAAGGCATACGCGCCAGCACCGTGCGGCTTATTCGCAAAAACGTCCACAGAATAGATGACGAATTTAGAGCCAATAAGCAGGCCAATCGGCTATTTTTAGAAATTCTGCGCCAGCCGCGCGGCATCACCAACGAATTAAAACGCATGAACCGTTATGGGGTACTGGCCGCTTATCTACCCGATTTTGCCAATATCGTGGCGCGGATGCAGTACGACTTATTCCATATCTACACGGTGGACGAACACACCCTGTTTGTAATTCGCAATCTGCGGCGTTTTTCCATGGATGAATACAGCCAGGAACTACCGTTCTGCAATAAAATTTTCCTCCTGATTCCCAAACCAGAGCTGCTGTACATCGCCGCGCTGTTTCATGATATTGCCAAAGGCCGTGGCGGCGATCACTCGCAACTAGGCGAAAATATCGCCCTCGATTTCTGCACCCAGCATGATTTAACCGTTCACGACAGCAAACTGGTGGCCTGGCTGGTACGCCACCACTTGCTGATGTCGATGACGGCGCAACGCAAAGACATCAGCGACCCCGATGTGATTCACACCTTTGCGCTACAGTTGGGCAATATTGAGTATCTAAACTATCTGTATCTATTAACGGTGGCCGATATCCGCGCCACCAATCCCAGTTTATGGAACTCCTGGAAAGACACCCTGCTCCGCGAACTGTACATCACCACCCATAACGCGTTGCATCGCGGCTTGCAAAACCCGATAGCCCGCTCGGAACGGCTGAGTGAAAACATCAAAGAAGCCAGACAGGAGCTTAAAAAACTGGGTGTTTCCGAGCCGGTGATTGACAAATCCTGGCAACATTTGAGTGAAGATTATTTTTTACGCTATTCGGCTGACGAAATTGCCTGGCATACCATTGCCATTGCCGCCTGTGCGGAAACGGATTTACCCTTGGTGTTGCTGCGCCCGCAAACCCAACGCGCCAGCGCGGAGATTTTTGTCTACACCCACAATGAAAGCGGAATATTCTCAAATTGCACCGCCACAATCGATCAATTGGGCCTGACCATTTTGGACGCACGCATCATCACCACGGCGGATCAGTATGTATTAAACAGTTTTCAAGTGTTGGAACAAAACGGCGAGGCCATTAAAGACCTTTGCCAGGAAATCCATATTTGCTCATCGCTGCGCCAAAGCCTGTTGAACAAAAACCTGATCAAACCGCCCAGAAATATTCATAAGCAATCCCGGCAGGCCCGGCATTTTCCAATAGAAACCCGGTTAACTTTTTTAGCAGACCCTGCCAATCGGCACACTATTATTGAACTGATTACCACCGATAGAGCAGGCTTGCTGTCCACTATAGGCCAAGCGTTTACCGAGCTGGAAATTCAATTGCATGACGCCAAAATTACCACTATCGGCAGCCGGGCGGAAGATATGTTTTATATCACCGACCAGCAATCACAACCGATTGATGATGCCGACAGAAAAGTAATGATACGGAACCGGATTTTGGAGATATTGGCTGAGGCGGCGTGAGGATGGGGTTTTCAAGAAAAAAAGAGTTTATATTAAATATGGACCGACGCATAGACCTATTGTGCAACGCAATGGTATCATAAATTAGCGCAACCCACATTGTCTGCTAGTTATAAAGTCTGTTTAACTTTAGAGCCAAATTTAATTGGCTTCTGATTTCCAACGTTCACATTACTCCAGCATATGAATAAAAATCGCATTTTTATACTGACTATCATCTTGAGCACTTTTTTTCTATCGGCCTGCCAAACCTCTCAGCCAAAAAGTCAGTCTGTCGCTGAAACCCCCGATCCCGATATTGTCGTGATGCCAGGACTCAATGGAAAAAATAGCGCCAATTCACAGATTGGGTTAAAACCAATGACCTTTGAAGAATTGTCTGAATGTGGAACGAAGATAGACAAATTCAGGAAAGAGGTTGGCGTGTTAAAAATCGAAGAAGGTAAACTTGCCGTAAAAAAAGCAGAAATCGATCAACAACTGCAAGCCCTAGAAAACGAAAGATCAAAAGTGGACACTAAAAATAGCAAACAAGTTCGTGATTTTAATAAACGTAATGAACAAAATAAATATACGATCAGCCTATTTAATGCTGAAAGCAACGCACACTACAATAAGGCGACAACAGCCAACCTTTTTAATAACGAAATTAACGTGTCCTGTGCTAACCGTGCGTATCGAAAATCCGATTACTCCCGCTTGAATCCTGATATTATAGCCGCGATTGAATCCAGATCAAAAACATCAGACATTCCCCTTGTTGAGGATACCTCTACCTTAAAAAGCCCACTCAATTCAAAAATCCATATTCAGGAAAGGTAACTATTCGGCGTAAATAGATAAACTGCATAGGATGTGCCGACGCTAGGTAAGCGCATCAATTGCGAAAGATGCGCTTCACGCTGTTCAGCACATATCCTACAACATCGAATTGAATCGGCAGGTTGCCCGGTCGGAGTCGAACCGACATAGGTGACGCGCAGCGTCTTTCTGTTCCCCAATCCATGCACGTAGACAGCCTGCCAGTATAAAGGATATATCGTTCGTGATTTTAGTCAAGATGAAAGCGTAAAGCTTACCTACAACCTTAAATATTATCAAAATGCGCGGTCTAATCCAGCCCTTGTATTTTTAATACATAATAGAGCAGTGCGTAGCGCTGACGCAAGGAAGCCCAATATTTGAAGCTAATAACTTTAAGGCTTCAAAATATTAATTCTGATGGTTTATGCTTTAATAATCAAGCCATGCGTTTGTTTAATGTTATGATTAGATTATGGCTTATTGACTTTAATTGTAGAGCTTCCTTACGTCAGCCCTACGCGCTATTCAGCGTGGAATGGCAACATCAAAAGGTAGGATGTGCCAACCAACGGGCGGCGCATCATTTAAACCCAGCCAACCGACAAGGTGGTCTTATTGTTTAAATTACGGCTGTTATCAGCTGGTTTCACATAGAGAAATCACCTTAGATTCGCTCTATGCACATCGGCCGGCATACGGAGCTGAGTGTTTCTAAGCTACCTATGCGGCGGTGAACAATAAATGACGACTACTCTTGTTTTGACTACTTTTCTAAGCTGCCTTTGGCTAATCTCAATCCTCCAATCTTTAAATAACGGCCTTCACCGCTTCCGTGTTCCGCCCTTCGCCTCCAACATCCTGTCACTGTTTCTTTTAAGCATAGGAAACACCCCCACCGGCGTGGGGAAGACCTCCACCCGCCTTGCTTGAATATATTTAGAAAAGAAACACCCCCACCGGCGTGGGGAAGACTGGCTAAAACTTATTCCGGGGATGCGCGAATGGGAAACACCCCCACCGGCGTGGGGAAGACCGCTTCAACCATTTTTTTAGCCTCTCAATCAAAGAAACACCCCCACCGGCGTGGGGAAGACAGGTGCTCCGGGTATGTCTCCGGGAGCTAGTAGGAAACACCCCCACCGGCGTGGGGAAGACGGCATAATCCAACAAAAATCAGGCGATTTTTTAGAAACACCCCCACCGGCGTGGGGAAGACTTTTATCATATATATCTTTGGTGTCCATCGGTGGAAACACCCCCACCGGCGTGGGGAAGACCTAGATAATCCATACATAATCGGTGGCGGTGTAGAAACACCCCCACCGGCGTGGGGAAGACTTTTTTTAAAATCGGATTTACTATATACGCGTAGAAACACCCCCACCGGCGTGGGGAAGACGGCCGCTGCAAGTCGTCCAGCTGCCTGACAACAGAAACACCCCCACCGGCGTGGGGAAGACCTGGCATGGGCCGCCCTAGGGCGGGCCGCGTGGGAAACACCCCCACCGGCGTGGGGAAGACTATCTGCAAGCGCGATCGCCGCGCCACCAGCTGGAAACACCCCCACCGGCGTGGGGAAGACGCAATCATCGGTGCGCCGTCAGCCATTAAATCAGAAACACCCCCACCGGCGTGGGGAAGACAGCCCTTGGCCGCATATTCAAGCGGCAATGGAAGAAACACCCCCACCGGCGTGGGGAAGACAGGCTTTGGCGTGAGTTTTTTTAGTCTGCGCTAGAAACACCCCCACCGGCGTGGGGAAGACGCGATGTACTGTACCGCCTGCCTGAGTGGTGTAGAAACACCCCCACCGGCGTGGGGAAGACCAACGCGAATGCTCAGGCCGTGGTCACGCAAAAGAAACACCCCCACCGGCGTGGGGAAGACGACAGATTTCACCCATTCCATAATCGTTCCTGAGAAACACCCCCACCGGCGCGGAAATTGTCAATGTAGTTGTCGCCTCGACGGTTAAAACTTACGCTGCTATTTTGTTCTGGGTAGTCACCTCTTTTTTATCTTCTCTGTTTGCTTCGGCCTTATCAGGGTTAAGCTGTACTTCTTGGACTTTTTGCCAGTTCCGGGTGTCACCGCTCCAGCGTTGCGGGTTTCGAGCACGAGCCGCTTC